>ODAI010375944.1_pt1 | contig 12725 bp, 8 predicted proteins | sample 1539321 | NCBI WGS metagenome assembly ODAI01 (sample SAMN02144231, study PRJEB22623) | gut metagenome | biome: sheep rumen | host: Ovis aries | place: New Zealand | reverse complement strand
TCAGTGCCTTGTAAGGATGCTACAATACTTTCTGTTGGAGGTTGGGAAGTACCCCAAGCGATAGGTGAGATAGCGGTGTCTAAAATGTCAACACCTGCTTGACATGCAGCATAATAACTGATAGGAGTCATACCACTGGTACAATGTGAGTGTAAGTTAACTAATAGATCAGTTTCTTCTTTTAATCTTGTAACCAATTCGAATACAACAGATGGGGTGATTAAACCAGCCATATCCTTAATAGCTATTGAATCACATTCCAATGCTTCAAGTTCTTTTGCAAATTCCACGAATTTGTCGATAGTGTGAACTGGGCTAATGGTGTAGCTGATAGTTCCTTGAACATGAGCGCCTTGTTCTTTAGCTACTTTAATGGATTGTTGCATGTTCCTAATATCGTTCATTGCATCAAAGATTCTAAAGATGTCAATACCGTTTTCATAGGATTTTTCTACAAATTTAGTTACAATGTCATCAGCATAATGTTTGTATCCGAGTAAGTTTTGACCTCTAAGGAGCATTTGCAATGGAGTTTCAGTAAAGTTTTCCTTCAATATTCTTAATCTTTCCCATGGGTCTTCGTTTAAAAATCTAATACAAGTATCAAAGGTAGCTCCACCCCATGCTTCTATAGCATGATATCCCACTTTATCCATTTCTTCAATAATGGGAACCATATCTCTTGTTCTCATTCTGGTTGCTAAAAGGGATTGGTGAGCATCTCTGAATGCGGTTTCTGTTATTTTCACTTTCATCTTTACACCTCACTAGCATTTTTAAATATTATGATAAATTTAATTCAAAATCATATTGCTGATTTTTAAATATAAATTTCTAATTTATTATTTCTAAATCACATACGATTATTTTACATTATATTATTATTTATTGTTATAACTACTAATAAAAGTTATCTATTTTTTAGTAAATTTAATAGATTATACTTAAAAAAGTGTAAAAAGTTTATTAGAATGGTATAAAATCAAAAAATATTTTAAAAAAAGTTTATTACGGGAAATTAGTAAGAAATTATAAAAAAAGAAAATTAGTAAAAAAAGAGAATTAGTAAAAAAATTATTAAAAAAGAAAGTCATAAAAAAAATTAGAAAAATAAAAAAAGAAAAGTTAAGAAATAGATCTTAACGTTCGATTTCTCCATTAATGAATGCTTCAACATTAGCTGCTGCTTCATCATCAGTGAATTGGATTGGAGGGTGTTTCATAACATAAGATGAAATTGAAGTTAATTGTCCACCAATTCCTCTTTCAAGTCCTAATTTACAGCAACGAATAGCGTCAATTACACATCCTGCAGAGTTTGGAGAATCTTCTACACTTAATCTAAGTTCTATGTCCATTGGCACGTCACCAAAGGTTTTACCTTCCATTCTTAAGAAACAGATCTTGTTGTCTTTTTGCCATGGTACGTAATCACTTGGGCCAATGTGAATGTCATGAGGGTCCATTCTTTCTGCAAGTACGGATTGAACAGCTTCAGTCTTGGATTCTTTTTTAGAGTCTAAACGTTTTCTGTTTAACATGTTTAAGAAGTCAGTGTTTCCACCAGTGTTGATTTGGTAAGTGTGAATCAATTTAACACCTCTTTCCTTAAACAAGTTACTTAAGGTTCTGTGTGTAATGGTTGCACCGATTTGTGCTTTAATGTCGTCACCAACAGCAGGGAGTCCTTTTTCTCTGAATTTTGCATCCCATTCTGGGTCACTAACAATAAATACTGGCATACAATTAATATAAGCAATTTCTGCATCTAATGCACATTGTGCATAGAATCTTGCAGCTTCTTCAGAACCTACTGGTAAATAACTGAGTAATATTTCTGCTCCGCTTTCTTTCAAGACTTCAACAACGTCTACTGGTTCTTCATCAGCTACTATAAAAGTATAATCATCTTCGAATTCTGCCATATGTTCACTTACACCATCAAGAACAGGTCCCATTTGGACAACTACATCACTTTTTGGTATTTCTGGTTGGAAGACTGTAGTACAGTTTGGTTTTGCAAAGATAGCTTCATCAACAGTTTTCCCAACTTTTCTTGCATCAATATCAAAAGCAGCGACTACTTCAATGTCAGTTGGATTCCATTCACCAATTTTCCAGTGCATAAGGCCAATTGCATCTTCAGGATTCTTATCTTTATAATAATAGATTCCTTGTATAAGGGAACTTGCACAGTTTCCTATTCCTACTACAGCTATTTTAATTTTGCTCATATTTTCACCAGTAATAAAATAATTATAATTTTTGATTTTTTCAATTTCTTTATTGAGTAATAAAGTATTTCTTGATTTTTTTTAAAAATTTATATAAACATTATTGAATAAAAATAAATATAAATCATATTACTTTAATATATTATCATTTATTTATATAAATCTTTTCAAAAATTGATGGATTTTCAAGAAATAATCTTTTATATCTTTATGTTTGATTTGGATTTTAATTTTTAATTCGGTGGTTAAATGAAAAAAGTGATTTTAATAGCATTTTATTTTAATCAGGTAAATGAAATTGCTTCAAAGCGTTTAAGGGCACTTGCAAAATATTTGCCTCAATTTGGATGGGAACCGATAGTCATTGTTCCTGATTTAGGTTTCATTCCAAAGGAAAACGATGATTTGAATTGCAGAATCATTTACACTGAATATGAGGATATGTTCAGTCATTTTTCCAATAAATTTAAGAAATCTAAATCATCTGATTTCAATGATTTCAATGATTTCAATGATTCCGATGATTTTAAAGAGTCTAAAGATTCTAAAGATCCTATCGAATTTAATGATGATAAGCTAAAGGATTCCACATCTTATTCTAATCCAATTGCTTCAAAAGCCATTTCAATTGCTGGTGAAGTATTTGCATATCCTGACGGGATGAAATACTGGCATGAATCTGCATTTAAGGAAGCATCTAAAATTATGGATACAGAAGAGATTGATGCTATCATAAGCTCTTCCTGGCCTATAACTTGCCATACAATTGCAAAGGATTTAAAGGAAAAGCAGAATATTCCATGGATAGCAGACTTAAGGGACCTTTGGAATTTAAATCCATATGTTTCACACACTTTCATAAGAAATTATTTTGAAAAAAGGTTGGAATTGAAGACATTTGAAAATGTAGATGCTTTAACAACCACTACAGATTTGGCTGCAGAGACATTGTCCACTTTGCATCCAATGAGGAGGATAGTTCCAATTTTATCTGGCTATGACAAGGATGACTTTAAGTTTTTAGAGGAATTGATTGCTGAAAATGATGATTCGCCGAATAATTCGACAAATGATTCTTCAAAATTGAAATTTATTTATGCAGGATCTTTATACGGTGGTAAAAGAGACCCAACTTATTTATTTGAAGCCATTCGCCAATTGGAAGATGAGAATAAATTGGATTCATCTAAAATTTCAATTGAATTTTACGGCGACAGCACTGGCTTGGAAGATATAGCTAACCGTTATGGTCTTTTGGATATAGTTCATATTGGTGGAAAAATAGCTCATGATGAAGTGTTGAAAAAGCAATTGAACAGTGATGTTCTCCTCTTGATATCTTGGGATAATGAAAAGGAAAAGATGTTCATTCCAGGAAAGATTTATGAATATTTTGCATTGAAGAAACCTGTTTTATCAATTGGTTATAAGGAAGGTTCCCTAAAGGACTTAGTTGAGGAAACTAAAGTAGGATACCATGTTTCAAGCTTAGAATCAACTAAAGAAACTTTATTGGACATTTATAATGAATTTGTTGAAAAGGGAACTGTTGAGTTAAACTCTGATATAAATATTGATGATTATTCCATGGAGAATATGGCTAAAAAATTCGCTGACTTATTGAATGAATTGGAAAATTAACAATCATATTATATAACGATTAAATTATAAGATAAACATTTATTAAAAAATAACAGGTTATATAAAAAAATAAAAGATTTATACTTATAAAATTATAAATTTATTTAGAGATAAATTGAGGAAATAAAATGAATGCTTATTTAGAAATAATCCGTCCAGGAAATGCAGTTATGGCAGCTATTGCTGTAATATTGATGATGTTTGTCGGTCATTATTACGAGTTGCCTATAATCATCTGTGCACTGATTGTTTTCATATGTACTGGTGCAGGAAATACCATCAATGACGTTTTTGATGTGAAGATAGATGAAATCAACAAGCCTAACCGTCCTATTCCTTCAGGAAGAATCAGTCTTGAAAATGCAAGAAATTATGCTTATGCTCTCTTTGGAATAGGTATTGCTTTAAGTCTTGTTGACAGTTATTTGGTAAATTCAATTTGGCCTTCTGTAATCGTTATCCCTGCTGCATTCATAATGTATCTTTATGCAAGAAACTTAAAGGCAATGCCACTCATTGGAAATCTTACTGTAGCTACTTTAACAGGGTTCTGTTTTGTAATAGCTGGTGTTGTCATAGCATGCGCTACAAACTCCTTAAAGATTTTATTCATCTCAATTTACTTAGGATTATTTGCAATGTTCATGACATTAGCACGTGAAATAGTGAAGGATATGGAAGATATTGAAGGAGATAAGCAGGAAGGAGCAAGAACTTTTCCTATCTTATATGGAAAAAAGATTTCTTCAATCATATCAATTATCCTGATTGTCGTTACAACTTTAATGTGCCCTATTCTCTACATTTTCAAAATATTTAATGTTGGATATATGATGATAATGATTGTACCTATAATCATCTTTTTGTATAGCGCTTATAGCTTAAAATTGAATCCTCCTGAAGAGACATGTGCTAAGGTTTCTAAAAATCTAAAAATAGCTATGCTAATCAGTTTTGTAGCATTTGTAGTAGGATCTTTTAATATTTTTAGTTTTTAATAGTTTTTAGAAATAATATTAAAGTTAATAGATTTATTTTGAGTTCTTGTTAAAATTTAAATGGAATTATTAGGATTAGTGAAATTATGATGTTTAAAACTATTTTAGACGATTTAAATATCTCTAAGAATGATTTTTTCTATTTACTTATTTTAACAGTATTTAGCATTCTAATCACTTATACCCTCATAAACTTCAATCAGGTTTTAGGAATTTACTGTTCTGATGTTTTCATTTATTTATCAAATTCCCTTGTTTTTGCAGGTTACCACTCAAGTGTCCTGTATCTTTACTTGTCTCCAGTTATTTGCATTTTAACAGCTATTCTATTTAAGTTAGGGTTTTTATCTGAAATCTCTCTTTATATTGTAACTGGAATCTTTTGCATATTTGCAAATATTGGACTTTATGTGCTTTTAAAGAATAAGTTCAGTTCATTATTAAGCCTTTGCGGTGCATTTCTTTTCGGAAGCTTTTCCCTTACATTGCTTTGGTGGGCAAATGGAACATTGGATGTACCTGCAGTTGCTTTATCCATATGGACAATCATTTTCACTATTCTTGCTGTTGATAAGGATTCAAAATATTATATGATAGCTATTCCATTCTTTGTTTTAGCTGTTTTCACACGTTACACTGCATTATTCTTGCTCCCTTTGATATTGCTGTATTATCTTTCCAAGCATGATTTTTTCACAAATTTGGATTTATTGATAGTGAGTAGGCAAGAATTTTCAAAAAAACTTAAATCCTACATAAAAAGCGAGGAATTTAGGAATATTTTAAAATCATGTGCAACCGCTTTTGTTTTGCTTGTGCTCTTTTCAGCTACAATTTTAGCATATGGATCTAATTTGTCATTCTTAACACAAAGCTCAACATTTGCCTCTGGTTCAAAAGGAGAAGTGATTGACAATGCATATACAACAGACACATTCTTTTATCTTCATGATTTTCCGAATTTCCTATTCTCTGATTATGTAAGTTTTGATAATGTAATTCCAGTATTAAACGGTTCAAATCCAATGTCATTTTTCTTGATTGGACTATTTGCCATTGGAATTTTGCTATCTGGATATAAGTTGATTAATGTCAAGAAAAAAGAGGAGTCTAAACACAAGCATCTTGTAGGAATCTTATTTGTTATGCTTTTAGCTATTTCAATTCTATGCTTTAAGATTAATTCAATAATCACAATTAGCATTATATTGATTGATTTGGTTCTTCTGTTTTCATTTTTCAGGAAAATTGGCATTGATAGAGAGACTTACTCAACTGAGATTCTCATGTTGGCATGGTTTTTGGTTTACTTCATCTTCTTCACATTCTTGAATATTAAGGTGAACAGATACATAATAACCGTTTTTCCCGCTTTCATTTATTTTGTGATTTATACTTTAAATGAAATTTTGGATTTGTCTAAGAAGTTTAAGTTCTTTGAGCTTAAAAAACAAAATCTTTTAAACATTATTCCAATAATCCTGATTATATTTTGCATATTCTCTGCATTCACATTCACATCTACAGTTCATTATAATGAGGATTTCAATAAGAATAAGGTAATTGCAGATTATTTAACTGAATATGACTCTGATTATATGTCAAAGGATGTTGCTGTATTCCATCAAAGGTCTTACAATTGGTTCCTAAAGATGTATACAATCCCAATAACAGATGATCAATTGGATTATTTGGAGTCAAGCAATATCACTTATTACATATCTGATGATAATTTCAATTTATCAAATTACACTATGATTTATCAAAAAGAAGGTTTATATTTATACGAAAGGAATAATTAAAGTTTAATAAAATTAGTTTATGATTAATCTATGATTTTAAGATGGTGAATTTTATGAAAATTTTACATATTGCACATTTCTTTTATCCTTGCTTGTCTGCAGGAGGAGTGGTTAATGCAAGCTACCAAATTGCATCTAAGCAAAGCAAGGATAATGATGTTAAGGTCATTAGTTCAGATTCATGTAAAGAAAGATTAAAATTCCCAAATGGCCGTTATGATGTTGATGTGGACGGAATCAAAGTTGATTATTTCAGAAACCTCTCTAATGGATTCAAGCTAAAGACCATGTTAGACACTCCATTGGGAGCTCCATTTAAGATTAGAAAAGACATTAAAGACTATGATATTGTGCATATTCATGAGCATAGGCAAACATTGGCCATTCTTGCAAGCTATTTTGCAAGGAAAAACAATATTCCATACATTGTACAGGCTCACGGATCAGTTCTTCCATTCTTCCAAAAGGAAGGGTTAAAGAATCTTTTTGATAAGGTCTTTGGATTTAAGATACTTCACAATGCATCATGTGTATTTGCACTTACTGAAGTGGAAAAGGAACAGTATTTGAAAATGGGTGTTGATGAGGATAAAATTGAAATTGTTCCCCTTGGAATCAATTTAGAGGAGTATGAGAACCTTCCAGCTTATGGTAAATTTCGTTCAAAATTCAATATTGATGAAAATGATAAGTTAATTCTCTTTGTTGGCAGAATTCATGAAATAAAAGGGCTTGGCCTGTTGATTGATGCATTTAATGATTTGATTAATCAAGATAGTGAAGAGAATAGTTTAGAAGGTAATGGCGAAGATAATAGTGAAGATAATGGCCATAGCATTAAATTGGCCATTGTAGGTCCTGATGATGGTTATTTAACTGAACTGGAAGATAAGATTGAAGAATACTCTCTTGAAGAGAATGTCATAATCACTGGTCCATTATACAATGAGGAAAAGCAGGAGGCTTTAGTTGATTGTGACTTATTTGTCATGCCTTCCAAATATGAATCATTTACAACAAGCGGTCTTGAGGCAATGGCATGTTCCAAGCCATTGGTATTAACTAAAAACAACCATATTCATGATTGGGTTGATGGAAATGTAGGGCTTGCTTGTGAAGACAATAAGGACTCCTTAAGAGAATCAATTGAGAAGATTCTATTCGATGAGGAATTATCCCTAATTTTTGCTCGAAATGGTCAGAAACTCATCAAGGAAAAATATAATTGGGACATAATCAATAATCAAATTTTAGAAATTTACAACAGATATCTCTAATAATTTTGAGTTCTTTTTTTCAATTTTTTTTAATTAAATTAAATAAATACATAATGTTTAAATCTAATAAATTATATATAATATATTAATATAGATTTATTAGAGTGATTTATGAACTTTTTCTAATTTTAATCACTTTTTTAGATTATATTTTGATAAAATTTTTATCATTAATCAAATTGAGTAGGGATAAGATGAAAGTGGTAGTTTGTCAGAACTGTGGTGAAAAATATCAGCTTGATGACGAAGATGATATTAACGCATTTGAATGTTCTGTTTGTTCTGGAAATCTGGAGGAATTGGATAGCTTCTCAAGTGATGAAGAGAAAGTTTCCTCTGGTTATGATTCACAGAATCCTTCTGATTTAGTACTTGTTTATTGTACAAATTGCGGATTAAAATATCAATTGACTGAAAATGACAATATTAACGAATTTGAATGTAATAGCTGTGGAGGATCATTAGATTACGTTTCCAACATGGTATCTGCATCAACCGAAACCACTGACTCAACTAATTTTACACAAAACCCACTCACAGAAACCCCACTCGCTGATGATGAAATCGATGAGATCATTCCTATTCACGCTGAGGCTAATTTTGTAGAGGATTCTCTCTATGTCGATTCTGATGTTGATGAGATCATTCCTATTCATGCGGAAGCTAATTTTGTAGAGGATTCTGCCTATTCTGGTTCTGATGTTGATGAGATCATTCCTATTCATGCAGAGTTAAATGCTCAAGATGGAGGATACAGTGATGAAGACTATTATTATGAAACTGAGATTTTGCCTGATACATTAGAATCCTATGAAGAGGAAGAAATGGTTTCCTATGGTTCAATTTATGACTCCACCCTTGGAGATGTTGATGAGATCATTCCTATTCATGCAGAAAGAAGGCATATGGAAACTTCAAGAGACATAGCTTCTGGATTTGGATATAGGGATGAGTATGAAGAAGAGCTTGAAAGTGAAGAAACCAGACTAGTTGAAATCACTGACATTCCAGAAGATGAAATGCCTGAATCTCCAGTGTCTTTAGCTAGACAGGAATTGTCTGAAGAAGATCAAAAGCTATTTGCAAGAGTTCAAAATGAAATGGTCTTTGACAGCCCTGAAGAGTACGAAGCATTTAAGCTTGCTCGTTATAAGTATTACACTGCATTGTCTGATATTCTTAAGGATGAATATATCAGAAGTATGGATAAGGAATTCTACAAGGGAAGTTCTGTAAAACGCTTAATCAAAAAAGGTGAAGAAAGCGTTAAACGCGGAAACTTAACTGCAAGCCAAGAGGATGCATTGGTCACTCCAGAAACTGTTGAGTTAATGAAAGCTCAAAATAGGGCTTATGAACCTAAGAAAACTAATGCTGATTTATATATGCTAATTGGAGCATTCATTTTAGTCGTTTCAGCTGCTTATTATTACTTCATTAGCCAAATATGGTATGTATTGATTGCTGTTGCCATTGGTGTTCTTATTCTAAGTTACGGTATTTATAAGAGATACGCTTTCAATAGTTACATAGCTCGTGGAAGAATCATTCGTGAAAGATTGCTTGCACTTCCAAATGATTTCTATGTATTCTATGCAGTTCAACCTCCACAATCAAAAGACATAATTAACCATGTGGTTGTTGGACCTACTGGTGTATATACCATCTTATCCAAAAGATATGACTCTAAAGACTATAAGAACAAGGTCAAATCTGACAATGAAACCGACACTATGGTAAATGATTCCGCTTCTATCCAAAATTACATGGATAAGAAGAACACTTTAGAGCTTCAAACTGATTACAAGGATAATCAAACCAGATTTGAATTTGGAAATGAAGAGATTCATTTTGTCAACAACAGTCAAATCAAACGCAAAGCCTTAGAGTTAAATGAAGATTTAGCTATATTCTTGGATAATAAAGGATTTAGCGGAATTTACATTGAACCTTTAATCGGTTTTGTTAATGATGATTTGGCTATTTTAAATGTAATTCTCACCAATGAAGATCTGTTCATAGATGAATTGTTCAATAGGATGATTCGTGGTCAAAGAAGAATTGATGAGTTAACCGTTGCTAAAATAGCAAGATTATTATCCTATTATTCTGCAGATTGTTCTGTAGTATAATACTTTAATTTTTTACTTTTTTTATTTTCAATTTTATTTTTTTAAAATTTCAAAATTTATTTTGTTTCTATAGACTCAAGCTGTGATGAAATATGATTTCTAAAGTTTTAAATGTTTTTAAGGCAATTAAAAGGAAATATTACACCTTTAGAGTAAAAAGGGTATCTGCATCATGTGGAAACGATTTAACTGTTAATGCCTATTCCTATATCACTCCTAAAACAAGTCTTGGAAACAATGTGAATTTCAATGGAATGAAGATTCAAGGAACTGCAAATGTGACCATTGGAGATAATTTTCACTCTGGAATCGAATGCATGATAATCACTGATAGTCATAATTATGAAGGTGAAGCTATTCCTTATGATGATACTGTTATTTCTAAGGATGTTGTCATTGAAGACAATGTATGGTTAGGAAATCGTGTCATCGTTCTTCCTGGGGTTACAATTGGTGAAGGTGCCATCATTCAAGCAGGAAGTGTTGTTGTTAATGATATTCCTAAATATGCAATTGCTGGCGGACATCCTGCAAAAGTCTTTTCTTCTAGAGATAAGGATCATTATGAAATGTTAAAAAAAGAAGGAAAGTTTCATTAAATTTTATTATTTTTTTATTTTTATTTTTATTTTTATTTTTCAATGTGCATTTTCACATTTGCACAATAACTATTTTTCACAAAAAAATTTCATTCATTTTAATTAATTTTAGATTCAATTTAATGAAGCAAATCTTTAAAGATGCTAATTTCTTTTATTGTCACTGCCTTTAAAATGAAGATGATTGCAAAGTATATGATTACGCCTGCAATAATGGATATCAAGACATTAATAATTCCATTTGGATGCATCATATAAACAGCAATTCCCATAATTGCTGCTGCAATGACTATTTTTAAAAGCTCTTTTATGTTGAATGGCAATCTCATGGTTTTCTTGCTTGCAATTGCTGTTACTGCAAATGCCAAAATGTAGCAGAATAGTGTTGCAATAGCCGCTCCTAAGATGTTTAGGTAAGGAACAAGCAATAGGTTCAAGACTATATTTGAAATAGCTACAACAATCCATAACTTTCCAAGAATCATTGTGTTTTTTTCTAGGATTAGAATATTGTTTGTTATTCCATACATTCCCATGAATATTGCTCCAAGACAAACGAAAGGAGTTACCATATAACCTCCAAGTGCAATCTCAGGAGTTGTGATTATGTATAATAATGGCTTTGAAAGAACACTCATTCCAACTGCTGCAGGAATGGTCAAGAGGAGATAGTATTTCATTGAATAGCTGAGATACTTGTCCACTTCCCCTATGTCTCCTTTTTCATAGTATTCTGGCAGGACTGCAGGCAGTAGAACTGCAAATGGGGAAAGGAACATCAATAGTATGCTTCCTAATGCATATCCTGGTGAGTAGCATCCAACTGCAACTGATCCGATAAGAATTCCAATGACATACTTGTCACTTGAATCAACAACCCAACTGGACACATTGCTTGGTATGGTAGGAAGAGCAAATGCAAGCTGTTCCTTTAGGTTAGACCATTTTCCAATTCCAATTCCAAGATATTTTACAATTAAAAATGCCATCATGATGAATACTGCAACATAACCTGTCAAAAGACCGAGCACTACAGTTTCAATATTATATCCTGTATAAGTGAGGTAAATGCTTACGAACACCCCAATATAACTTTGAAGAACAAGGAATAATGAGTATCTTTTCATTTGCTGGAATGTTCTAAAGTAGCTTATTAGCATAAGGTTCATGCATGCAAAGAATGAGATTGCAGTTGTTATGTACAAGACTTGCATGCTTCCGTTGAATAATGCATTTGCAATTGTGTTTCCAAAGATTAGGAATAATGAACATATTATCAATGTTGAAATGAATGTTAGGCTAATCATTGGATAGAATGAATCCTTGATCTTTTCCTTATCCTTTTCAGCAGACAGGAACCTTACCATTGTGTATGGAAGACCAAGATTTGCAATGTTCGGAACAAGTGCGATTGTAGTGTTCACCTGTGCCCACATACCGTATTCTGCGGTGGTGAATGACTTTGTGATAATTGGAATAAAGATTAGGCTACTGAGAGATATTAGGATGTTTGTGAGTCCCACCAAACCTATTCTTTGTATAAATCGCACATATTCGCTCATTTAATCACTTAAAATATTTTTAAAAATAGTTTCATCAAAGTTCTTAAAGAAATAATCCTTATCATATTCTTGAATTGATATGTTTTCATTGTTTATGTAATTAATTAGTTCTTCACTGTTTTTAACCTTTTTTACAATATCCTTATCGATTAGATCATCTAAATATTCCACTCCTGGAACATCTATTATGAAAGTTTTGCAGTTGAATGCAAGCCCTTCATAGATTGCAGTAGAAAAAGCACCTATCTGGCAGTGGCTTTCAGCAAAGAGTTCATATAATGGAGGTTCACTTTTATCAATTACAGTAAAGTTTTCGAATTCATCAACTGCTTTTGTCAGATAATCGTAATTTTCCCTCCAAGTTCCATATTCCCCCGGATGTAATTTATAAATAAATTTGAAATTTTGAGAATCATTAATGTTTGAAGCGGTTTCATAGGCTAATTTGGATAAATATTTTCCAATAACTCCCTGAGAAAT
>ODAI014635826.1_pt1 | contig 12726 bp, 11 predicted proteins | sample 1539321 | NCBI WGS metagenome assembly ODAI01 (sample SAMN02144231, study PRJEB22623) | gut metagenome | biome: sheep rumen | host: Ovis aries | place: New Zealand | reverse complement strand
TCTTATTCTTCGCGATCTTTTTCCGGACCTGTTCGATAATCCGGCTTCTTTCGCCAATCGCTTTTCCGATTGCTCTGCCTCTGGCTTCGGCCCTCGCCTCGGCTTCGAATAAAATCGTCATCATCCTGTCCACCTCCGCATTTCTCAGGGATATCCGGAAAAAGAAAAATGATCCTGGCCTGTTATAGATAAATGAGCTGATTTGTGTCTTAATATTATGTGCAACTACTTTTATATTATACAACAAATCAGCAGGGATGACAGATTTTTCTCAAAAAACGTCTGAAAACATAAAGACCCTGTCCGGTCCGATGATCAAATGATCTTCCGGCCTGTCAGGGTCTTCTGATAGTTCCTTACTGTGTCAGCGCCATACGCAGTGTGGTATCCGTAAAGAACGTATTGGCGTTGTACAGGAAGAGAACTTTTGTCACTTCTTCCGATTCGATGATGGTATCCAGACTGTCAAAGTAGTAGCGCGGGTCAACAACGATGATTCGGCGGTATTTCTGGGAAAGGAACGGGATCATGCTGTTGGCGTAGGAGTCCTTCAGGAGAAGAAGGATGTCCCCGGATTCGATCGGTGTATCAATGGTGTAGTACGGATGATTACTGCCGCCGAATACGGTATACGCGTCCTTTTTTTTCAGGTTTTTCAGCTCGTAGAATTCCGTAGTTTTCTTTTTGGTATCACTGTAATAAATAATACTGTTGTTGTAATTTTTGGTGCTTTTCGGAATGTACAGCTTGATTGTGTCGTCGCGTCCATTCATGAAACCACTGGTCGAGCAGAGGGTGCCCCGGAAATTGTTTTTTACCACATAACTGGTATACGGAATATCTTCTTTGAAATCCAGTGTATCCGCGGCAGCGGCAAAAGCCGTGTACGCGCCGTCCGAAGTCCAGTGGTGATCGGTACGGTAATAGATCTGTTCCCCGGCTTCGCTGGCTTTCCGCAGGGCTTTCCGCACATCAACCGGTGTGATGTCGTTATTTTTGATATTTTTAAAAAATTCGTCCATGTAGCGGTCCTGATCACTGACTTTTACCGTAGACGGCAGTTTGTCGGACAGGATGTTAGCGGCGTTGGGAGCCAGCAGGAAGTACATTTTGATTTTTGGATAGTTGTCTTTGAATTTCTTAAGAGCCTTTTCGGTCTGTTTCAGTGATTTTTCATCGGGAACGGTCAGTTCTTCCATGAGGTAATGGTCTCTGCAGCGGATGACGCCATTGGAGATCAGGACGCCCTGTGTCTTATCCGCGGAGGTTTTGACCTTGATCATCTGGTTCCGGCCGGGAAACTGATCGTTCGCGTAATCTTCCAGGCTGGATTCCAGACGACCGGAGAAAAACTCCGACAGGGAAATCGTGGGCATGGTCTGCAGGACACGGTTTTCCACGGAAGAGGATTTCCTGTCAGGAAGAGCGAGATTCAGTACAAAGACGATCAGCATGATGAAAATGAACAGCAGAGCTGCCAGACGGTAAAATGCTTTTTTCTTCAGTCTCATGGCTGCCCTCCTTGTCAGAAACGGAAATACAGGAACGGATTGTACGAGCTGTATACCAGATAGGCGACGGACAGCAGGAATATCCCGAAGATCACCAGCAGCGCGATCCCCGCGTGCCGGTCAACGAATTTGCGGAAATACGCGATCGGATATGGCGTGGCGGCGATGCAGCCGATGAAAAGCAGGATACCGCTGGTCCGGAGATGATACAGCGTGGTGATATCTGCCAGCCCATGCGCACCGAAGCCGAACATGACACTCAGGTAATGGAGCGCGGCTCCCAGGCTGGCGCTGCTGAAAAAGATCCAGCCGACCATGACGATAAACAGTGTATACACATGCTGCAGAATTCCCGGAATCTTTGTCAGCCGTTCCCCGATGATATATTTTTCGATAATCAGAATGATGCCATAGTACATCCCCCAGAATACAAAGTTCCACGCGGCGCCGTGCCAGAGCCCGGTCAGCGCCCAGACCACCAGCAGGTTGAAGATGTGTCTCCGTTTTGTGTCGACATAACTGCCGCCCAGTGGAAAATACACATAGTCACGGAACCACGAACTCAGTGAGATATGCCATCTTCTCCAGAAATCAGTGATGCTTCTGGAAATATACGGATAATTGAAGTTTTCCAGGAAATCAAATCCGAAGATTTTGCCCAGGCCGATTGCCATATCGGAGTATCCGCTGAAATCAAAGTAGATCTGCAGTGTATAGGCGAGGGCGCCGATCCAGAATGTCAGTACCGTTGCCTGGTCACCGTTGCCGTAGGCAGTGATTTCCTCGTACAGCGCGCCGAACGTGTTGGCCAGCAGGACTTTTTTGCCCAGCCCCAGGATAAAGCGTACCGTTCCCTGCCCGAATTTGTCCAGGCTGGTGGTGCGGTGCTGCAGCTGTTCGGCGACATCTCTGTATTTGACGATCGGCCCGGCGATCAGCTGCGGGAACAGCGCGACGTACAGCGCGAAATGGAGCAGGTTTTTCTGGGCCGGGACGGTTTTTTTGTGCACGTCAAAGATATAGGAAAGTGCCTGGAATGTGTAAAACGAGATTCCGATCGGCAGGGACAGCGCAGGATAATGGAAATCTGTCCTCAGGATGCCGTTGATGGTATCTATCAGGAATCCGAAATACTTGAAAAATCCAAGGATGAACAGATTCACGACGACAGTGAAAATCAGGTTGGCCCGGTCGCTCCGCTCTGCCAGCAGGTCTTTTTCGATCTGCCTCGCCATGAAAAAATTAAAGACGGAGCTGTAGATCATCAGGAATACGTAAACCGGTTCTCCCCAGCTGTAAAAGAACAGACTGGCCAGGAGAAGGATCAGATTCCGGATCGTGTTGAACCTGGCAGGGACAATAAAATAGAGAGCGCATACAACCGGCAGGAAATAAAAGAGGAAGATGATACTGCTAAACAGCATACTTGAACACCTCCTCGTATTGCTCAGGGTTGCTGGCAACACAGTAGAACAGGTAGTTGCCCCGTTTTGTAATGATGGCGTCTTTCAGCATCGCGACCTGCTCCGGACCATATCCCTGGAAGGTTGCGATCTGATTGCTGATCCGTTTATCCACCGCGTCCTGGACACCGTCCAGATCCGCGCGGTTGTTTGCTTTGACAATCAGGAGCTCGTCAACGCCCAGTGCTTTTTTGCTTTTATAGTAAATAAAAGAATCGTAGGCGGAAGCATCAATGCCGATGAGCTGCATGAGCTGCCGTTCGCTGCATTCTTCCATCTTTTCAATCCTGGTTTCTTTTTTGAGGGCCTTGTCAATCTCTGACAGTGGCACATCGTCCGCGTCCTGAAGGGAGTATACCGCGCCCATGAAAAGAACCAGGACTGTAACCAGCAGAACCTTGATGACAAACGATCGCTGTATATTTTTAATAAATGTAATGACAGACACGATTATGAAAACGCAGAGTTTCAGCGCTTTTTTCAGCTGTGTCGTCAGAGTTGACTGAATTTCCTTGATTTCCATGTTTCTGTACTCAACCAGTGTCATTCATTTAGGTTTGTCATCCTGAACGGAACGCAGCGGAGTGATCATGACCTGACCTGATTTCAGAATGACACATTTTTTCCTTAAGTCCATGACCCTGGTACTCAACTGATACTGTTTTGGGAAGGCAGTGTTCTCAAATGGCCTTCCGACTGCAGAAAAACCTGATGATGCGGCGGACAAAAAAGACGCCGCCCCGCACAGTGCCGGGGCGGGGAATGTCATGTTGGTCAGATCTCCAGATCAAGATCCGCGGCGTCGGCCATCATCTGAAGCCAGTACGGATAGTAGTCCGAAGAAGCATGGATGCCGTCACCTTCGTAGAATTCCGGATGCTTTTCAAAGATGCTGGACACGTCAATGTACTTGAACTTCATTTCCTTGCACATGGCTTTGATCTCCGTGTTGAATTCGTCATACTGCCCGAGCCAGCTTTTTTTCTGGATCGCGGATGAACTCGGGTGGGAAATCGAGCAGACATAGATTTTCGTCTTTGGCGATGTTTTTTTGAAATCTTTTAAACAGCTCTGATACTGTTTAATAAATTCCTCCGGCTTCCCTTTAAAGTTGCCCATGTCGTTCATACCCATGGCGAAAAAGGCATTTTTCGGGTAGGTCGATGCTGCCTGTGTGAACAGATCTTTATTTGTCGCGACAGAGGCACCGATTTTACTGAAGACGATGTCATCCGGCAGATAACCGTAAGCGGAGAGTCCCTCCGTGACGGAATCGCCCAGGACGATGTTTCCGCGGAAGGCTTTCTGATAAGCCACCTTGTTACTGTTGTTCTTTGTAGAAGACGTACTGGTGGATTTCAGAGCTTCGATTTCTTCTTCGACAGTCGCGACATTGGAGTAATCAAACCGTTCGATCGTTTTGATGTTCTTTTCGATCGCGTTGTTGTCGTAGCCTGCTTTTGCGTTGGAGCTGATGAGGTGCCACAGAAATATAATAAGGAAAAGGATGACAATACCGGCAATCAGCAGACGGATAAGCCGGACCGGATCATGCAGGATTTCCTGTACGGATAGCGGCACTGCGCGCTTCGTACTCTTTTTTCTGTGTTTTTTGCTTGTTTTGTTTGTTTTTGAATGCTGTGTTTTTTTCATAATTCTTCCCTGATACATACTATTAATTATTCTAGTAGAATAGGAGAAAAAAAGCAAATGCAGATTGACCGAAAAAACGTTTTTTCGCAAATTTTTCTGAAATGCTTCTTTCCGGAGCAGCCAGACCTGCGTTGACTATCGTCCCGCCGGAATCTATAATAATACGCAGACCGGAACAGGGAAAAATCCGGACGAGATAACCGTAATCAATCACTCCGACACTTCCTGAGGCCGGAGTGGAACATACAGAATAACAGGAGTATCCATGCTTTCAGAAAAAGAACGCAGTAAAACCTATTTTATACAGACCTTTGGCTGCCAGATGAATGAGCGCGATTCCGAAACAATCGCGGGCATGCTGGAAGAAGAAGGCTATACACCGTCAGAAAAAAGAGAGGACGCGGATGTCGTCGTGATTAATACCTGCAGTGTGCGGGAAAACGCGGACAATCGTTTCTTCGGACAGCTGGGGGTGGTAAAAAAGATCAAGGAGAAGAACCCGGACGCGATCGTAGCGGTCTGTGGATGCATGATGCAGCAGAAGCGCGTGACGGACCGGATCCACGATAAATATAACTGGGTGGATATTATTTTCGGGACTATGAATATTGATGAGTTTCCGAAGATGCTCAGGGAACGGATTGCGGAGGGAAAACAGGAATTCCATGTACTCGATGCCAGGGAACAGATCGCGGAAGGACTGCCGGCCGCCCGTCGTTACAGCTTCAAAGCCTTTGTCAATATCATGAATGGCTGCAATAATTTCTGTACCTACTGTATCGTACCGTATACGCGCGGCAGAGAGGTCAGCCGTTCCCCGGAAAATATCCTGTCAGAAGTCCGGAACCTGGCCGCGGCAGGTGTCAGAGAAATTACGCTGCTGGGGCAGAACGTCAATTCCTATGGAAAAGCGGAACATCTGGAGAAGGACTTCTGCGGACTGCTGTATGATATCGCGGAGGTTGACGGGATTGAGCGGATCCGCTTTATGACCTCTCATCCGAAAGATATGCCGGAGCGGCTGATCCAGGCCTTCCGGGACTGCGATAAGCTGTGCGGCCACATTCATCTGCCGGTGCAGGCGGGCAGTGACCGTATCCTGAAAAAAATGAACCGGCATTACACGAAGGAGCAGTACCTGGGGATTCTGGAGCGCCTCCGTGAAGCCGATCCGGATATTGCCGTGACAACCGATATTATGGTAGGGTTTCCGGGAGAAACCGAGGAGGATTTCCTGGAAACACTGGACCTTGTGCAGCGGGCGCGTTTTGACTCCGCGTTTACGTTCCTTTATTCCATCCGTGAGGGGACACCGGCGGCCAAAGCCCCGGACCAGATTCCGGAAGAGATCAAACATGACCGCTTTGACCGGCTGGTGGACGCGCTCAATACGATCACGGCTGAGAAAAACGCAGCCTGTGTGGGACGCACTGAGAGGATCCTGATCGAAGGCAGGAGCGCGCGCGGCGGAGAAGGTACCTGTACGGGCAGGACAGAGTCCTTCAAGCTGGTGAACTTTCTGTGTGACGAATCCCGCGCCGGACAGTTCGCGGATGTAAAGATTACAGAAGCCGGAACCTTCAGTCTTTTCGGGGAACTGGTATGATACAGTATAAAAATGAAACAGGCACCGTGTTATTCGATCCGCAGGTCTTTGCCATGATTGCCATGGATACCGCCGTGCAGAAAGAAGAAATATACGCTGTCACGAATTCCAGGGGCAAAGTCATCCGGCAGAAGGAAACCGGGAAAGAAAGCCTGAATTTTATCGAAGTACTGCCTTCAGAAGAATCTTACAGTGTTGATCTCAGGATTTACGTGGTGCTCAATTTCGGCAAAAGCATCAGCGCTACGGCGGATGAGTTTGGCAGACTGCTGAGAGAGCGGATCCGGATGATCACCGGTGTGTCGGTCGGCGACCTGACCATGGTGGTGACGGGTGTCCGCTCCAGGAAGATCGCGCGCCGTGATCTGGAGATTCAGTGCTGATGGATATTTCGGAAATCAGAGGGATCGGGCCGAAAAAAAGAGAAGCGCTGAGAAAAATCGGGATCTGTGATACGGCGGATCTCCTGTCACATTTTCCTATTGCTTACCAGGACCGCTCCCGGATTACAAAAATCGCGGAAGCAGTGCCGGGCCGGGAGTACCTGATGGAAGTGACGATCCTGCAAATCAGGGAGTGGAAACGGCAGGCACGTGGAACGAAAATGACAGAAATGACAGTCACCGATGGCACGGAGAGTATGAAACTCATATTTTTCGTGTCTTCGTATTTTCTGAAAAATGCGTGGCCGGGCAGGATCTGCCAGGTTTATGGAAGGCTCGAACGAAACGGCAGCACCTTTCAGATGAATCATCCGGATCTTTCGTTTGACATCCATCCGGGAGCACAGGGCATCCTGCCTGTATATCAGACCGTAAAAGGGATCTCACAGAACCAGATGAGGGAGCTGGTACGGGTGGCGCTGGACGAACTGGGAGAGGACTGCGAATTTATACCGGAACCGCTTCTCGCGGAGCGTAAGGTCGCCGGCCGCCGTTTCGCCCTGGAAAACATTCATTTTCCTGTCGGCCGGAAGGCCTGGGCAGCTGCCAGATATCGTCTGATTTATGAGGAACTGCTCCTGTTCCGGACCGGTATCGCGCTTCTGCGGGGCAGCCGGGACCGGGATCAGGAGCGGGCGCGGGGGATTGCGTTCCCGCATGATGACTATGTCCGGGAATTCGCGGATTCCCTGGGATATGAACTGACCCCGGCGCAGAAACGGGTGATCGGAGAAATCGAGAATGACATGGAAGCGGACCGGCAGATGGAGCGGCTTCTCCAGGGGGATGTCGGTTCCGGAAAAACCGCTGTGGCCGCGGCGGTTCTGTATAAAGCGGTCCGGAACGGCTGCCAGGGGGCGCTGATGGCACCGACGGAGCTTCTGGCAGAGCAGCATTACCGGAAATTCCGTGAGTTGTTTGAGCCGATGCATATCCGTGTGGGCTGTCTCATGGGAAGTCAGAAAAAGTCGGAAAAAGATCAGATCCGGCGCCAGCTGGCAGAGGGGGAGATTGATCTCGTTACGGGGACCCACGCTCTTATTCAGGAAGATGTGGTTTTTTCCAATCTGGGACTGGTGGTGACGGACGAACAGCATCGTTTCGGTGTCAACCAGCGTGTCTCCCTGTCTGCAAAGGGAACGTATCCGGATATTCTCGTGATGACGGCGACGCCGATTCCGCGGAGCCTGGCGGTGGTCCTGTTCGGTGAGCAGGATATCTCCGTGATTGATGAACTGCCGGCGGGCAGGCGACCGGTGGAAACGAGAATGATCCATCAGAGTTCCAGAGAAAAGCTGTACCGCCGGATCGCCAAACAGGCGAAGGAAGGACATCAGGTATATGTGGTCGCTCCGCTGGTGGAGGATTCAGAAGCCATCGATGCGCGTTCCGCGGAGAGTGTATATGAAGAGTTATCCGCCATGTATGCGGGAGATAACCTGACTGTGGGACTGGTCCATGGAGCCATGAAGCCCGCGGAAAAAGAAGCCGCCATGAGAAATTTTGTGTCGGGAGAGATACCGATCCTGGGTGCGACAGTCGTGATTGAAGTCGGAATCGATGTGCCCGCGGCAACCATTATCGTCATTGAGAACGCGGAACGTTTCGGACTGGCGCAGCTCCATCAGCTGAGGGGACGTGTCGGCCGCGGATCAGAACAGTCCTACTGCTTTCTGATCACCGACGCGGAAGAAGGTCCCGGAAGAGAACGCCTGGAAATCCTGGTGGAAACAAATAATGGCTTTGTTGCTGCGGAAAAAGACCTGCAGATGCGGGGGCCCGGTGACTTTTTCGGAACACGCCAGCATGGACTGCCGGAATTTCATGTGGCGGATCTGCTAAAGAACGCGGATCTCCTGTCTGCAGCTTCAGAGGATCTGTCCCGGCTGCTCCAGGAGGACCCGTCCCTGTCCCTTCCGGAACATCAGGCACTGAAGCAGGCCGCGCTGGAACGCTACGGCAGCGTCTCACTCACCAGTCTGGGAATCTGAGAGTTTTCCGGAGAAAGACTGGCCGATCACTGGACAGCCGGCGTGTTTTAAGATTTCCTCAGGGATTCCGTAATTATTTGTTGTGACATATTATCTGACATGCTAAAATGGAATAAGTTTAGCATCATGCACAGAATCCTCCGTGATGTCTGTGTATGTTATCAGGAGGAAATATTCATGAGAATCATTGCCGGAGAGTTTAAAGGCAGAAAACTCGTTGTACCGCGGGATGAAAGTGTCAGACCGACGGCGGAAAAAGTCAGAGAAGCTGTATTCAGTATGCTGCAGATGTACATACCGGACGCGGTAGTCGTGGATCTGTTTGCCGGGACAGGCAGCCTGGGGCTGGAAGCGCTCAGCAGAGGAGCCCGTACCGCCTATTTCGCGGACAGGGACCGGCAGAGTATCGCGATGGTCAGAGAAAACGTCAGGCTCTGCGGGATGGAGGAACGTTCCGTGATTCTCTGCGCAGATTATACCTCCGCGATCAACCGGATTCATGATAAAGCGGATATTGTTTTCCTGGATCCTCCGTACAGGGCGGGACTGATGGAAGACTGTCTCAGCAGGCTGGCGGAATCCGGACTCCTCCCGGAGGGAGGGATTGTCGTCGCGGAGCATGGTCGTGAAGAGATCCTTCCGGATGACGTGAGCTGTCTGCACAGAATCCGTGACCGGAAATACGGGAAAGTACGTGTCTCAGTATATGAAAAACAGGAGGAAATACTCAAATGAAGAAGTTCATGTATCCGGGATCCTTTGATCCTCTTACATTCGGACATCTTGATATTATCAAAAGAGCATCAAAACTGTGTGATGTCCTGGTTGTGGCAATTGTGACCAACTCAGGGAAGGTACCGCTCCTGACCGTTGAAGAAAGACGGAAGCTGATCAAAGAAGCCATTGAGGACGCAGGAGTTGAGAATATTGAAATTGTCAACTTTTCCGGTTTTCTGGCCGATTATGTCCGGAGTCACGGTATTTCCTGTATTGTCAGAGGCCTGAGGGATATTCCGGATTTTACCTCCGAAATACCGAGAGCGTATATGAACAAACATCTGTATGAGGACTTTGAGACACTGTTCCTGCTGACCAATATTGAGCACTCGTATCTCAGTTCGAGCGCGACCAAGGAAATCATCTACTTCAATGGCAGTATAAAAGGCCTGGTTCCGGAAAATGTACGCCGCTATATTGAAGAGAATCACATAGGGAGGGTTTGCGATGAAGATAAATGATCTGCTGAAGGAAATCGAAGATATTCTGGATTCCGCGGGCGGATTTCCGCTGACCGGCAAGGTAATCGTCGATCCGGATGAAATTTCAGATATCCTCAAGGAGATAAAAAATGAACTGCCGGAGGAAATCCAGCAGGCGCAGTGGATCAAAAATCAGCAGCAGCGGATTATTGATGATGCCCACGCGGAGTACAACAAACTGGTCAATACCGCGAAGGAAAAGGCGGATCAGCTGGTGGATTCCGATGATATCACCCTCAGGGCCAAAAAACGGGCGGATGATATCATGCGCGCGACAGAAGAAAACGTCATGCGTCTGAAAAAAGGCTCATATGAATATATCAATGAACTGTTCGCGTCATTCCAGAAGAGGATGAATGACCTCAACGCGAATTACGCGCAGAAGATGTATGAAGAAATGTCGACCATGTTCCAGAAGATCGATGTGACCATCGAACAGAACCGTTCGGAAATCAACGCGCTGGCAGCGAAGCTGAATGCCGGGGAGAGTATGGAAATGCCGGTGATGGAAAGCATGGAGATGCCTGTTGTGGAAGAAGCGCCGGTGGAAGCACCGGTACTCACGGAAGAAAGTGAACCGTCAGAGGAAGCATGACCGTCGGCATTGTAGCAGAGTACGATCCCTTTCACCGCGGACATCTGTACCAGATGCGGCAGGCGCGGGAAAAAACAGGAGCAGAGTATGTTGTCGTGGTTCTTGGAGGTGATTTCCTCCAGAGAGGCATGCCTTCGCTGGTGGATAAACGCGCGCGGGCGCGTATGGCTGTGGACGCAGGCGCAGATCTGGTCCTGGCTCTGCCATATATCTATTCCGTCAACAGTGCCCGTGAGTACGCCCTGGGCGCAGTCCGCATCCTGGCGGGGACGGGCTGCGTGGAGGCGATTTCGTTCGGATGTGAGACAGATGACCCGGAACAGCTGAACAGTGCTGCTTCGATCATGTCGCGTGAGGGAGAACTGTCGCCCCTGATCCGGGAGCAACTGTCACGGGGTCTGTCTTTTCCGGAAGCAATGACACGTTCGGTAGAGCAACTCGGAGGCCGGGAGGCCGCGGAAATCCTGCGGAAACCCAATAACCTGCTGGCCTGCGAGTATCTCCGCGCCTGCCGGGAAACCGGGGCGTCCCTGACTCCCGTACCGGTGTGCAGGCTGGAAAACACGGCCTCAGGAACATCGGAGGAACCGTATCTTTCCGCGTCGGAGATCCGTCAGCGCATCCGGACACAGGGTGTCCTGGCCGCGCTTCCCTGTGTCCCGGAATCCACGGCAAACGTACTCAGGGATACTTTTCCGGAAACGGATATGCCTGCCCGGTTCAGAGATGTGGACCGGCGGATGTTCACTCTGTTGAAGTACCGGCTCCTGACAGCAGACCGCCAGGAACTGAAAAGAATCTGTTTGGCGGGGGAAGGACTGGAGAACCGTCTCAAAGCTGCAGTTACAAAAGAATCCGTGCAGACTGTTTCCGCTCTGGCCGATGAAGTGAAAACCCGGCGATATACAAGAGCGCGTATTATGCGGATCCTGACCCATGTGCTGATGGATTTCAGAGAAGAAGATTTCCAGTGGTTACGGGGGGCCGGCTGCGCGCGCGTCCTGGCTTTCAGCGACCGGGGCAGGACACTTCTGAAAAAGATGCGGAAAACGTCATCTGTCCCGGTACTCAGCAATCTGGCACGTCCGGACCGGTATGATGCGCGGATCCGGCGGATCCTGGAACTGGAGATCCGGGCAGCGGGCCTGTACCGGATGCTTCACGGAGACAGCGACCTGACCGGAGGGGAAATCCGTTACGTACCTTACGGGGCACAGAAGGGAACGTGAGCAGTTAAAGAACAGTAACAGTACATTAGATGGCAGGCAGATATTGACGAAAACCGATTTTGACCATATAATATTTATTTGTAATTCAAAGCAGCATTTGATGCACTTTTATCATAATCGAACATGGAGGAAATTTAATGAAGGTACTGGTAATCAACTGCGGAAGCTCTTCCGTCAAGTATCAGATCATCGATTCCGAGACAGAAGAAATGCTTTGCAAAGGGCTCTGTGAGCTTTATGGCGATGAATCTACTTTCTCTTATGAGAGAACCGGCGCAGAAAAACTGAAGGAAACAGGTCTCACATTCAATGATCATGGCGAAGCGGTTTCCCGGATCATTGCGACCATCTCTGATCCTGAGATCGGCGTGATCAAAGACGCTTCCGAGATCGGCGGTATCGGCCACCGCATCACTCACGGTGGAGACAAGTACACCAAGTCTGTACTGATTGATGAAGATGTGAAAGCCGCGATTCAGGAATTCATTCCTCTGGCACCTCTTCATAATCCGCCAAACCTCATTGGTGTAGAAGCAGCGGAAAAGGCAATGCCTGGTACCCCGAATGTCGCGGTATTCGATACTTCTTTCCATCAGACAATGCCGCCGGAAGCATATATGTATGCGGTACCGTATGAATATTATGAAGACTTCAAAGTAAGAAAATACGGATTCCACGGAACAAGCCACAGATTTATTTCCATCGAGGCGCCTGCGGTTCTCGGCAAAAAGCCGGAAGATGTCAAGATCATCTCCTGCCACATCGGCAGCGGCGCGAGCCTCTGCGCGATCGATCACGGCAAATCCATCGATACCACCATGGGCTTCTCCCCGGTAGGCGGTCTGGTGATGGGTACAAGATCTGGAGATATCGATCCGACGATCGTTACTTACCTCATGGACAAGCTGGACCTGACTGCAGCAGAAGTTCTCAACATCTTCAACAAAAAATCCGGTCTCGTTGGTCTGACTGGCGA
>ODAI014257646.1_pt1 | contig 12726 bp, 14 predicted proteins | sample 1539321 | NCBI WGS metagenome assembly ODAI01 (sample SAMN02144231, study PRJEB22623) | gut metagenome | biome: sheep rumen | host: Ovis aries | place: New Zealand | reverse complement strand
GGTCTTCTTGTCCTGGGCTTTGGCTCGGGAGCAATATCATCGGCAGGGGCCTCGGTAACCTCCGGCTGCGCAATTGCTTCAACAGGTGCTTCAGGAACGCTGATCTGCGTCTCTTCGTAGTCAGGCTCTTCGGCCTTTTCCTGCTTTGTGCCAAGTGCATAGCTTACCGCCTGAGAGATAGTTCTTGTTCTGTATACAACAGTGTGGGTATCCTCAACAAAATGACCATGCCAGAAATCGTGCAGGAAATCAAAGCCTCTGTCATTGCTGATTATGAATGCGTGCGAGAATGCGTCTTTTGCAACTATATAGCCCAGCAGAGTTGACAGCTGGAAATCAAGTGCGTTCTTTCCGCCGACATTTACCTTGAAGTATTCTATCTCAGCCTTGCAGCTCATGACCTTCTGGTGCATCTCAAAGCTGATAGTGTCAGAGTTTTCGCTGTAGAGGATAACAACTGTATCGCCCTTTTCAAGCATCTCTATACCGGTAAGCCCTTTAGACTTCACATTTTCAAAATCTATAAGAAATATCTTCATTTTTTCTTTTTCTCCCTGGTCAGTATCAATATTGCTGCCGCACCGCCGGCAAGAACGATCGCTGCGATCGAGATCACGAGCCTGATAGTATCTGAATTGTCGCTGCTGCTTTCTTCTGACTGCTGCTGCTCAGCCTGCGATACAGACTTTTCACCTGCCGCTGCCGAAGATGACAGCTCTTCCTCCTCGGATACCTCTTCGTTTTTTACCTCATATGTATAGGTCTGAGTTCTTACAGTCTCGTCAAGGCACTGTGCAATGAGCTCATGGCCTGCAGCGTTCGGGTGGATATCCATAGCCTTGATATTTGTAAGCTCAGTACCTTTCTCATAGAAAGCTTCATATATATCACACACAAGATATCTCGTGCCGCCGTTTTCATCAACAGAATGCTCTTTGATTATCTCATCTAACTTGCCGATCTTGTCTTTTGATATGCCCTGGAACATAAAAGCAGGGTCATAACCGTTGAGCGGATCGTAAAGAGTCTGGAAGATAATAACGCCGTCTGTTCTGTTTCGGATCTCGTTGATGAGAACCTCAAGATTTGCTTCAAAGCCCTCAAGCGCAACGTCCATCTTGTCTTTAAGATCATTAAGACCGTCAAGCACAACTTTAAGGTCAGATACCTGATCTACAACGTCTTTGAGCTTAGAATCCTTGTTCAGCTGCATATTGTCTCTCAGAAATTCGAGAAACAGCTCCAGCACATCATTTCCGCCTATCGATATAATGACGCAGTCACTGTCCTTCAGAGCATCATCGAACTGGCCGCTCTGAATGTGCTCCAGCAGCTGAGTTGATGTGTCGCCTGACACGGCAACGTTAGCAAGCTCAAAGCTGCATTGGTCTTTAAGCTCTTCTGTATACATCTCAGCAAGTATATTTGCATATGATCTGCATTTTGATAGATCCTTCTTGCTGTAGCCTTCGAGCCCGAATCCGGCAGCTATAGAGTCACCCATAACTGTAAGCTTGGGCGGCACCTGCGTTTCTATCGGTTCATCATCGGCGATGACCGACAGCGGCGTCAGGAATGTTACAGCAAACACCAGGCTGATGCAAAGCATCAGAAATCGTTTTTTCATAGTCAGCCTCCTGTAAATAATTGAACCTATTCAAACACAGTATAACATAAGTTTTATTAAATGTAAAGCGCGCGCACAAAAAAATAGTTAATACATTATTTATGCCTGCGGCCTGATCTATAAAAAATCTTGACAATTGCGGAAGTATGTGTTAATATAATAATATGAAATTTTATTTAGATATAAAACTATACTCAAGGTAATGGTGGTAATATGACAGATTATTTTTATCCTGTGTTGGGTGATGAGGTAGCTTTACCGTTTTTTATTACCGGTATCGGCGCCAGAGATCAGGAGTTCCACTTTGTCAGAGAAGCGGGATATCCTAATCACCAGATAATATATTGTATAAGAGGAAGCGGAAAGCTCATACTTGATTCTAACGTTTATGATATCAAAGAGGGCGATGCGTTTTATCTTCCGCCTAAATATCCTCACGAATACTATCCTACAGAGGACATCTGGGAGACTCACTGGATAACTTTTGACGGCAGAGATGTTATCAATCTTCTTGGTCATTTTAAAATGGAGACCGCAAGGGTCTTCCATATAAGCGATCTTACCGCGCTTGAAGCTATCTTCAAAAAGACGCTGTATCAGATGAAGACGAACTATTATTATTGTGGTCATCAGTCGTCTTCGTATCTTTATCAGTTCCTGATAGAGCTTCACAGGGTAGTCAATCTCAGGAACGGCAGTCAGGACAGTGCTAAGCTCAATCAGGTAAAGCCTGTTATCGATTATATCGACAAGAATTTCAGAAACGAGCTTACCCTTGTGGAGCTTGCGGATCTGATAGATCTGTCTCCTCAGTATCTTTGCAGGCTTTTCAAAGAGTGCTACAACCTCAGACCGTTTGAATATCTTGCAAGAAAGCGTATACAGCAGGCGAAGCTGATGCTTATGGAGAATGACCGTAACATCAATGAGATCGCAACGGCTGTCGGGTATAATGACTGCAGCTACTTCTGTTCGGTCTTCAAAAAGCACGAGATGCTTTCGCCGGCAGAATTCAGGTCACTTCATAAAAAGGCAGGAAACTGAATATCAAAAACTCAGACCGATATACCGTGAGTGGTGTATCGGTCTTATTTTATTGTTCCTCCTCCGATCACATATTCTCCGTCATAGAATACCACAGCCTGACCTTTTGAAATGGCCTTGTGCGGCTCCTTGAACCTTACTGAAACAGTACCGTCGGGGAGGGGAGAGACAGTGCATTCACTGTCCTTCTGGTGATATCTTGTCTGGGCGGTGCATTCAAGCTCACCTTCAAGCTTATCGAACGGGATAAAGTTCACGTCATATGCGATAAGCTCGGTTTTATAAAGCTCTTTTTCTGTTCCGAGAACGAGCCTGTTGTTTTTCATATCCTTCTCAATCACATACAGCGGTTCTGAATATGACACTCCGAGTCCTTTTCTCTGGCCTATCGTATAGTGGATAAGCCCGAGGTGTTCGCCGATAACGGTGCCGTCAGAGAGAACTATATCGCCGCGCTCAGGCTCAGAGGTCCTGCTCACGATGAAGCTTGCGTAATCTCCGTCAGGTATAAAGCAGATATCCTGACTGTCGGGCTTTTCAGCGTTAATAAGTCCGCTGCTTTCGGCGATCTCCCTTATCCTGTCCTTAGTCATCTCACCGACAGGGAAGAGCGTTCTTTCAAGCTGATCCTGCGTTAGGGCATACAGCACATAGCTCTGATCCTTTCTCCTGTCCGGAGAGCGTTTAAGGAGCCAGCGCCCTTTTTCTTCATCATATTCTTTTGTGACATAATGCCCCGTTGCGATATACCTGAAACCCATTTCATCAGCCTGACAGAAAAACGAGTCAAACTTTAAATGCTTGTTGCACTCGATGCAAGGGTTAGGCGTGCCGCCGTCAAGATAAGTGTTTATAAAGTCATCGATCACAAAAGCATTGAAATCCTTCTCAAAATCGAACACAAAAAACTCTATGCCTAGCTTTCTTGCTACAAATCTTGCGTCCTCAACGTCTCTGAGAGAGCAGCAGGTCTTGGACTTTTTCTGTATATCCTTATTTATCGGGAAAAGATGCATAGTTGCACCTGATACATCATATCCCTGATCCTTCAGCAGCTTGACCGATACGGAGCTGTCAACTCCTCCGCTCATAGCGACCAGTACCTTATTGTTGTCCATTTCAGTTCTCCTGTGCGTATTTTTTCGACTGCTCAACAGCCAGCTTGTCACACCTTTCGTTCTCAGGGTGCCCTGCGTGACCTTTTACCCAAACAAATTCTACCTTGTGTATCTCCAGAAGCTCCAGCAGTCTTTCCCAGAGATCGGGGTTGAGAGCAGGCTTTTTGTCGCCTTTTATCCAGTTGTTTGCTCTCCATTTAACTGCCCAGCCGTTCTGTACAGCGTCAATAATATATTTTGAGTCACTTGTAAGTATCACCTTGCAAGGCTCCTTCAAAGCAGTCAGAGCTTCTATCACGGCAGAAAGCTCCATTCTGTTGTTTGTAGTTTCAGCAGCACCGCCGCTCAGTTCCTTTTCAATACCATTATATCTGAGAATTGCTCCCCAGCCGCCGGGTCCAGGATTGCCAGAGCAGGCACCGTCTGTGAATATTTCAACTGTTTTCATTTTATCACCTTGATCTCTAAAACCGAATTTACTGATTAATATAATAGCATAGTTTTCATTTTTTTGCAACCGTTGTTCATCTTGTTTAATTTAATTATATTTTTTAAAAATATTTATGTGTTAATGCCCAAAAGTATACGTTTTCATTTGTTTAAAATGATTATTGACAGTAGAATAAATTTGTCATATAATATTTTTGTATAAGAATTTTGTATCATTAAACCGATAGAAAGGAATGCTGACAAGATGAAAATGAAGAAATTTTTAGCATTTTCAATAGCTATGACTTCAGCTCTTGCTGCTTTTGGCTGCGGCTCTTCCGCTTCGGGATCTTCTTCCGAGGTTACTACGACTGTTAAAAAAGTCGAGGTTCAGGACACTCAGGAGATACCTGATATTCCCGACGGCGCTCAGAAGGAGATCATCTGGATGGGTACATATGACCTCAACCCCAGAAAGGGAGCTGACAAGACCGTTGAGATGACACTGTTCAACAACAAGGGCGGTACTGTAAAGTTCAGCCAGGTATCCGACAGTGAAAAGTTTGATAAGCTTGCTGCCGCGCTTATGTCTCAGAAGGATGTGCCCGACATATTCAAGTATGAGTGGATGGCTTTCCCGGCACAGGTTCTGAAGGATATGTATCAGCCTGTTGATGATATCGTTGATTTCAGCGAGCCTCTCTGGGCTGATGTTAAGAAGAATGCTGATCTGTTCGTTATGGGCGGAAAGCATTATGTTGCGCCTATCAGCTTCACAGTAGGTACTCTTATGATGTACGATCAGGACGTTATCGACTCCGAAGGTCTAAGCGATCCATACGAGGAGTATAAGAACGGCAACTGGAACTGGGACGTATGGTACGATATGATGGCAGAGTTTGTTGACAACGCACCTGCCGATACCGAGAGATACGGCATCAACGGCTGGTATCAGACTCAGCTTATCCAGCAGACCGGTAAGACTATGGTAAATTACGACGGTGAGAAGTTTACTTCAAACCTCAATGACCCAGACATTGAAAGAGCAGAGAACCTGCTTTACGATATAGGTAAGAACAAGTATGTCATCACCGATTGGCTCGGCAATGCAAGAAAGGCTCTCAGTGACGGAAATATCCTCTTCTACTGCATGGGTACATGGGCTATGACCGGCAACAACGGTCCTACAGATTCCGATACCTGGAGAGTAGTACCTGTTCCTTCCGATCCTAATAATGACAACAAGTATATGACAGCTGATATGCTCGCATATATGTGGGTAAAGGGTTCGACCGCAAATGAAGCCGTTAAGACCTGGTTTGAGTGCAGTAGAATGGCTAACACCGACCAGGAATATCTTGACAACGGCAAGGAGAAGTTCCTTAACGCAAACACTAACTGGACGGAAGATATGTATCAGGTATTTATGGATTGCTCGTCCAGTGAGTATCAGATGGTATTTGACTACGGCTACGGTATCTCATCGCTCCTCTCTGATGATAATGCAAATGAGGACGGTGCCTGCGTTACAAGAAAGCTTTACGAGAACACCAACAAGACTGATGATTCCGGCAAGCAGTATACCTGGTCCGAGGTCAGAGACTCTTACTCTTCAACAGTTGATGCAGAGCTCAAGACCATTAACGATTCAGTTGCTAAGTTCAATAAAGAGAATAGCTGATAAATGTGACCCGCTGAAAAATGCGGGTCATTTTTTATATATAAATGTTGATTTAATGATTTATACATATTTATGTGCTAAAATACGTATAAAGGTGGTGAAGCAGTGAACAGAGATACTCATTTTATTAAGAATAAAAAATATGCAGTGATCTCTCTTGCGACATCGCTGCTTTTGATAGGATTGTTTGTTTTTTTTATAGCCAATACTGATACCGATGAGATACTTAACTACAAGCCCGATGATCTGTGGCTGGCAGCGCTGGTGTTCTTCGGCTTTTACGGCCTGAAGTCACTGTCGGTGGTAATTCCGCTTTCTGCGCTGTTCATATCTATCGGTTCTATATATCCTTTCCCGATAGCTGTGATCGTGAACATTATCGGCCTTTCGGTGGCGTTTACCGTGCCGTATCTTGTTGGAAGGATATCGGGCGGTGATGTTATCGCTTTCGTTGAGGAGAAATACCCGAAGGTAAAAAAGATAGTCAGCTACGGTCATGACAACAATTTGTTCGCATCTTACATTTCAAGGGCTGTCGTTGTTGTGCCCGGTGATGTTGTCTCTCTTATTCACGGCGCGCTGCGAATGCCATACAGGCCATATCTGCTTGGTTCACTGCTGGGAGTTATGCCGGAGATGCTTGTGCATACCTATATCGGCGGTTCGTTAAGAGACCTCAGCTGGAGATCGCTGCTGGTGATGATAGCTATGATAGTTGTGACCTTGATGTTTTCTATCCTGCTTAACAAGAGAGTAAGCCGTGCCGGCAAAAAAACTGACAGAGTTGATTTTTAAAACAGGCTGCACCACTTAACGGTACAGCCTGTTTTGCTACTTATCAAAGCTTGGGTTGAATGCGTAGAAGTTCTTTGAATCAAGCAGGTCCTGAGTTTTTCTGAGGGCTTCACCAAATCTCTGATAGTGAACGATCTCTCTTTCCCTGAGGAATTTTATGGGATCTCTCACATCAGGATCATCAGCCAGTCTAAGAATGTTATCATAAGTTGTTCTGGCCTTCTGTTCGGCAGCAAGGTCTTCGTGCAGATCGGTCAGAGGATCGCCCTTTGACTGGAAGTAATCCGCAGAAAACGGAACTCCCGAGGCAGCTATAGGATATATCGCCGTAGTATGATCGACAAAATAAACGTCAAAGCCGCTTTCTTTAATCTCTTTTATCGAAAGATTTCTCGTCAGCTGATAAAGAATGGTTCCTATCATTTCCATATGGGAAAGCTCTTCTGTGCCGATGTCATTCAGAATCGCCTGTACCTCTCTTGTAGGTGCGCTGTACCTCTGGCTCAGGTATCTTAGAGATGCGGCTAATTCCCCATCGGGACCGCCGAGCTGAGAAATTATCACCTTTGCAAGTGCAGGATCAGGATTTTTGATCTTGACGGGGTATTGAAGTTTTTTCTCATATTGCCACATCAGTCAACACTCCTTTCCCACGGAAACGGAGTTTCTGCCCAGTTCCACTTTTTCTCAGAGCTTTGCTGATCCATAGTGATCACCCCGTATTTTTCGGCATATTCTTTGGTGTACTGCTCATTCATTTGCTTGTGCTTCTGATAATACTCGATAGCCTCGGCGCATCTGGGGTGGGTATCAAGAAACAGCTCCGCTTCCTTCATGGCAAAGCTGCAGCTTTGAATTTTCAGCATTAGCTTTTCTTTATCATTTAGGATAGCCATTCTTGACAGCCTCCTCTCCCACAAACGGCTTGTCGAGCTCTGGGAAGATAGTTCCTCTTTTCAGCCCGACATCAATCTCATATGGCTCTTCCCACATCTGATAGGGAACATAGGCCATAGCAACAGGCATCTCATCGGGAAGTCTGCTGATCTCAGTGCAGCTTTCCTCTGTGTCACCGAGTATCATACCCAGTAATGAATTGTCGCTTTTGTTCAAGCGTTTCACTCCTCTATATTTTTTACGGATCCGTATAACATATTATGAGGATCATTGAAAAATGTTACCGTTTCAGTGTGTATAATTATAAATTATTTATGCATATTTTCATATCGAGTCTTATATAAATACTTGAAAGAATATCATAGTTTGTAAAAAATCTCTTAAATTGGAAAAAAATATAATAAATGCTGGAATATATATCCATTTTACAATTTGTACATCTATTGGACTTATTTTCAAGAAATATTTGGTAATTTATACTAATAATAAATATTAAATTTTAGTGAAAAATGTTGACATTTAAAATATTCTTTGTTATAATGTAAATTGCATAGAGTTGGTATCGATGCATAGTTTTTTTCAAAGGGGATCGTTTTTATGAAATCAACCGGTATAGTGAGAAAGGTGGATGAACTTGGAAGAATAGTTCTTCCTATAGAACTAAGAAGAACTTATGACCTCGCTGTAAGGGATGCTGTTGAGATTTATACGGAGGATGATAAAATAATACTCAAGAAATTTCAGAGGACTTGCATTTTTTGCGGTAATTCAGATCAGGTAGTTGACTACAAGGGCAAGTCCGTCTGCTCCGACTGTCTGGCTGATCTTAAGAGCAAGTAAGTTTTTCGGCGGTGTTTACCGCTAGTTTAATATATTCGTATGAATAAAAGGTCCTCTTAAACAGAGGACCTTGTTTTTTATGTATTTTGTTTTGCTTTCTTTTTGTGAGTGAGTGCATATGCCATGAAGACCGAGGCGGTAGGTATCATTATTACACAGCCGACCCCGCTTGAAACTATCTGCAGAAATTCCTGACAGAAGACCTTTGAATTAATTATCTCCGCAAAGGAATACTCGTATGCCTTAAACCAGATCACCAGAGTCATAAAGCCGCCTATATAGGCAAAAAGCAGTGTGTTTGTCGTTGTGCCGAGTATGTCCTTTCCTATATTCATACCTGAAATAAACAGCTCTTTCATATTAAGATGAGGGTTGTTTTCATAAACCTCATAAAGTGCGGATGTTATAGCGATAGCAGTATCAACAATTGCTCCTATCAGACCCATCAGCACCATTGCAAGCGCAACCTGTCTCATATCAAGACCTATCTCCGCACTGTACCAGCAGATCTCATCGGTGTTCTCATCGGCAAAGCCCTGAATATGCGAGCCTGAGCCTATATAGAGCATTACTGCTGTCATTGCTGCAAGAACTGCTGCTATCGCGGCAAAGGCGGTAACGGTCTTGATGTTGACGCCGTTGATGAGAAACAGTATCACCACGCCGATAACAGCACAGCCGACCAGTGTTGCCGCAATGGCATTAACGCCGCAGGCTATCATAAATACGGTAAATATCAGTATGAAAATATTTATATAAAGTGCTGCAAATGTTTTGGCACCTCTTTTCCCGCCGACTGCTATCATAAGCACCAGCAAAATGCCGGCAAGCACCAGTTCCATTACTCATCACCTCTTTTTTCTTCCTGCTTGTCATTTCTCTTTCCCTTTAAAAGGCGCGATGATATGAATATAGCAATCGGAATAGTTATAACAATGCCAATACTGCCGACAAACGACCTTACTATCTCAAGATTAAGGTAGTTTTTCATAATGTCCGAAAAACGTGTGTCATTTCTCATTGCGAGCACGATCAGGGGGATGCAGCCACAGACGTATGTAAAAAACAGAACGTTTGTCATAGTTCCCATTATATCTTTGCCTATCTCAACTCCGGACTTTTTCAGTGAATCAAAGCTTATGCTGCTGTCTTTGTCTATGAGCTCTGACATTGAGGAGGACATCGTTATTGATATATCCATTATCGCACCGAGGCCGCCTATCAGCAGCTCGGAAATGAAGATGACTTCATATGGCCTTATCAGATACTGCATCTGATCGAAACGTACTCCGCTTCCGCCCGTTATCTTGAGTACTATATATGCGATGATTATAGTTACGGTCGTGCCGCACAGCGCCGATATAACTGCTGCCGCGGTCTTTTTGTTCAGTCCGCTCACCATTGAGAGGGAACCGGCCGAGAATATCACAGCAGCTGCACAGCAAAGCAGGAACAGGTCTATACCTTTAAAATAGAGCTCGATCGCTATATAGAAGATGACCATATTGAAAATAACGCTCATCACGGATAGTGCACCTTTTCTGCCGCCGACCAGAACGATCGCAAATATAAACAGCGCGACTACGCCGACAGTGTAAACATCTCTTTTAAACCCAGTGCATACAGCCTTTAAAGTGCCGTCTGATCTCGTTTTGAGATCAATGAACAAGCAGTCTCCCTCTGAGTATTTCTCATCGGTGACAAGCGAGGACGAATACTTATTTATTACAGTGATCTTTTCTCCCTTATGATCGCCGTTTTTTATCACGGCTGTCAGTCTCTGCGTGTAATTATCTTCCGTTGAGCCTATAAGTGCAGGTGATGATGAATCAAGAGTTTCTGAGACCTTAATCACTTTAGCGATAGTTCTGTCATACAGAAAATAATCGTTAGCAGTGAATATCACAGCACCTATGCATAAGATCAGCAGAATTATTATAACTATCAGCTTTTTACGGCTTTTGAACAGTTTTTTATCCATATAATTCTTCTTTCGCATTTTATGCCATAATTATAGCACAGTTCGCAGAAAAAGTAAAGAATGATGTGTATACAATAATAACAGCGTCAAGCAAAACTCGGCGCTGTTTGTGTTATATTCGCAGGCAGACGCCGCCCGGGACGCCGTCTGCGATCTATATAAAGCGAACTGCCGATATGGGGAGCTCGCTTTATATACTATGCTCTGTTTTAAAAAATGTTAAGCTAAAATTAATGTTCGGCTATTATACTTAGCAAAAGAAGGGAAGGTGATCCTTATGAAAAAAGGGTTGTGGGCAGTGACATATTCGCTGCTGCTGACCGCATTGACAGCTTATATCGCACTTGATACATTTGTTATCAGTGACAGGATTGATACTGATGCGACAACGATGAACACGTCTATGTTTGAGAATATCGAGAAAAGATCTGTGCTTTCAGACAGTGAAGAGGAGCAGAGCAGTGAAGATGCAAGCAAGGCTGAAAGCTCTGAGGATAATGATACTGACAGCAAGCGCAAGCATAAAAACGGAGCATCAATAATAGATACTATAAATAACGATGAAGATACCGATCAGACTGACTCTCAGGCCGAAAGCAACGCTTCATCATCTGAACAGGACTATGACTATTCCTCCGATGATATTGCAGTCACAATGACAGAGTATTACGAGAATAACACTAAAATATATGTTGCTGACATAAGGCTCAGCTCGGCTCAATATATGAAGAGCGCCTTTGCGGACGACACATACGGCAAGAATGTCACTGACAAGACCTCGCAGATAGCTGAGGATAATGATGCGGTTATAGCTATAAACGGTGATTATTACGGCGCGCGCGAAAAAGGCTATGTTATACGCAATGGTGTTGTCTACAGAGATGAGAGCAGCGGAGACGATATTCTCTGCCTGTTTGCTGACGGCTCGATGAGCATAATCGACAGTGATGAATATTCTGCATATGAGCTTGTTGATATGGGCGTATGGCAGGCATGGGACTTTGGTCCGGCACTTATAGAGGACAGCTCGATAGCAGTTTCCGAGAACGATGAGGTAGGCAAAGCAATGGCCAGCAACCCCAGAACAGCTATAGGATATATCGACGATCTGCACTACGTTTTTGTAGTTTCAGACGGCAGGACATCTGAAAGCGAAGGCCTTTCACTCTATCAGCTGGCACAGTTTATGCAGAGCCTTGGAGTTAAGACCGCATATAATCTTGACGGCGGCGGTTCATCAACTATGTATTATGACGGTGAGCTTGTCAACAACCCGACCACAAACGGCAAAACGATAAAGGAGAGAGGAGTGAGCGATATTGTATACATCGGATAGCTTGCATAAAAGAACTCTGAAAAACGCCTTAGGCAATGCGCTGGCAGCTGTTATCACTGCTATTTTCGGCGCAGTATATGAGCATTTCAGCCATGAGGTATACTCATATTATATGATCTACGCCTTTGCAGTACCGCTTATTATGGGTACGATTCCTTATCTTCTGGTGGGTATATCGGATATCCGCCAGCCAGAAAGGTTAACTATAAACACTTACAATTCAGCTGTAGCTGCTTTCACTGTAGGCTGTGTGTTCAAAGGAGTTCTCGATATTTACGGTACTACCAACAAGCTTATAATAGTATATCCTGTTCTCGGTGCCGCATTTTTGCTGATATCGGTCACATCTCTGTTCTTATCGGCTAAAAAAGCACCGGCCGGACTTTAATATCAAACCCGCCCTGTCTGAAAAAGGCAGGGCTTTTTCGTACCTTGAAATTTATAATATGTGAACTTTTTTTCGAGTATGTAAAAATAGATATAGCTTTGTTGACATTTAAAATCAATGGTGATATAATAACTCATAGTATGTATCGATATAGGAGGAGTTTCATGATAAAACAGTTATCGCGAAGTATACGCGAATTCAAGCGCTCTACAATCCTCACGCCTGTTTATGTCATCGGTGAGGTGCTGCTTGAAGCTATAATACCGTATGTTATCGCGCTTCTTGTCAATGATATCAGAGACGGCTGTTCTGTTTCTGTTATTATGGGATATGCATGGAAACTGGTGCTTTTTTCTCTGATGTCATTGTTTTTCGGCTATATGGCAGGTATACACTGCGCAAAGGCCAGCACAGGCTTTGCAAGAAACCTGAGGGCTGATGTTTTCAGAAACATTCAGAAGTACTCATTCTCAAATATTGACAAATTCTCGAACGCATCACTTGTAACAAGGCTCACCACTGATATCCAGAACATTCAGATGGCCTTTATGATGATAATCAGAACTGCCATAAGAGCTCCTCTCAACCTG
>ODAI013565152.1_pt1 | contig 12726 bp, 11 predicted proteins | sample 1539321 | NCBI WGS metagenome assembly ODAI01 (sample SAMN02144231, study PRJEB22623) | gut metagenome | biome: sheep rumen | host: Ovis aries | place: New Zealand | reverse complement strand
CTCCAATAACCAGATCGGCACAGAGTTCCAAGCGATCTGCGCCACCCGCCTGTGCCTCAATGGCACTTTCTACTGAATCTACGCATACTTCCAGAAAGAATCTGCTTTTATCCTGCATGCCCGTCTGCCTCCGTGAGAAGTTTTTGATTTCTGTATTATAACTTATTTGTTATTGAAGAACCATCATTATTCAGTGTCAGTAAAGCCGTTTCGGACTCATCGACCATAACGAGTACATATCTTTATCAACAAAGTTTACGTAACGTAATCATAAAGTAATTTGAAATAGGTAATTACAATTCTTATTATAAAGTTCAAAGACAGAACATCCTATATAGCAGCATATGACCACTGTCAAGTATGCTATAATGTTAATCGTTTATGGAGATACGCGCTTCATATTCACAATAAACTGTATTGCTATCATACTGATTTCATGATTTACACAACGCTAAAATATGAGGGAATTAACAGATGGTAAAAGCAGAGTTATCGTATAACCCATATGTACAAGAGACGACCGTAAAGTTTAACGGCCAACCTCCAAGAATTAACAGTCATGTTGAGAAGTATCTCGACAAAAAACTGCAAACATGGATCCATAAGCTGCCAGTCATTTTCAGAGATGAGATGAATGGATATGACTTTGATCTGGAATTTTCCGGGACAAAGCTTGATTATAAAGCACTCGAAGATGCTTTTCATACTCTTGGCGTAAGTGATGAAGATGTCCATCTTTTCCACAAGAACGAGATGGATGAACGAGATAAAAAGCTGGATATGGTGGATCAGCTTCTTAAATGGCTCGAAGAAAATCCGAACCAACGATATGATTATGAACGGGTAAAAAGAGAAAACTATGATTTATTTGAGGGCGATTATCAATACATCGTTCTTTATGGACGAATTACAGATACCTCTATCTTTGATAAGCTTCATATTTCCGTCGAGAGTATGACAAGTATTGACGAAATGAAGAATACAAATCTTCATAATATCCCGATTCTATATGTTGTCGACGCAGAATCGTTCGACAACATGGGCAGTGATCTGCAAAAGCTAAGAGCCAGGCAGGACATCATTCCCGACCAGTTATTCTTCAGGATCAGTCCTGATCTTAGTGAGGAAAAAGTCATACGTGAAATTATAGATTTCGGAGTAACAAACCCACAGATTGTAAATTCAGCGGCTGATCCAGCGGTTATGCATTTCTTCGAATTGTATCCATACACAGATTATATTCGTGATGTAATAAAGCTGTTCAAAGATGACATACTATTATTGAAAGCAGAGCTTTCTATAGAAATGGAAAAAAGTGAGAGAACTAACCGCGAACTGCATTTGCAAATCAAAAACCTGGATTATACAATCGAGGCGCTAAAGTTTGCACTTAATAAGTTCATGAATCCAGAAAAGACAGACTTTTCCTCAGGATTCAATACACCAAAAGAGACGCTCATCGCAAAGATTAACGGATGGAATAATAGAAAAACGAAGATTACAGGTAAGTATGATGCAAACATCATAGCAAAAGAATTTGACGAGTTTCTTCAAAATAATTATCATCAGTTCCTTCAAGACATGTGGGATGCTCTTTCATTAGCCACGAATTATGTCGATACAAATCTTAATAGCTGGTATCAAAAAGCACTGGTCGATATGCTATTTGTGCCGAGCGGTATAAAAGCGCCAAACTTTGAATTCAACTCGATTCCTGTAATCAAGGATGATCTGTTGGGGTTAAAAGAGGAGAACTATGTTGTCCAAAAAGATCTCTTTCTGGGAAGACTTTTTAAACAGTCCTCTAATAGCAGCCCGGAAACCATACTGGAAACTGTCTACTATTATCAGAAATGGAGAGAACATGGTATTTATGTCGTCAAACCCTATGCAAATATAATCATTGATAAATGCATAGCGGAGATAGAAGCATATTTTTACTCAATGTCCGCAGTGTACAAAGGGCATCTGCAGCAATTAATCGAAGAGAAAATATCAGAGAAAAACGATTTGTCATCACAGCTCTCAGAAGATGAAAAACATCTTCAGGATGATAACGACTGGGTAGTTCAGTTTACAGACAAATTGAAAGCAATAGCGAGGGATTGATGGTATGAATGATCTGAAATTGGATACGGAAAATGCAATGTCCTTAAAAGACCTGACAATGGAGAATCGTCTCGAAATCATCGGGGAAGGTCTAAGGAAGAAATATCTGAGCCGTCTGTCAGAACTGGAAATTGCCCATATAGATGGCCTCCCTCCTCTTGAAGACGATCTTATTGATAATATACGGCTATACCTTATCACGGAAATGGTTTATGAAAAAGGTGAACCGGTCACAGATAAGTTCACTACCGTTTTTAATACTCTATCCACCTACAATGCGACTGTTTTTATAGTTATGGAATCAGATGGAAGCAAAAGTCGCTTCTATATCGGTGTCCGTAACAATGAGACGGACATTAGTAAAAAACGATCTACTGTCACATTAGGTGACACACTTAAAAATGCTTTGATCGGACACTTCCCGGGAGTAAAAATCGAAAATGTCGACCGCAAGCAAATCAGGGCTCTTTCTAATAAGATTCAACGACAGCAAAATATGGCTTCTGTGAGCGTCGTAGGAAATACCAAAAATGGAAAAGATCAACAGAATGAACAATTTGTCCAGGGAATTGAAAAACTCGCATTAGCTATGCAGGGGAGGCAGTATATTGCCTTAATAATAGCTGATAACCAGCCTCCCCAGTCTGTACAGATTATGAGAAAAGAGTATCAGGAGCTGTATACGAAACTGTCGCCATTACAGAAAGTACAGACATCTGACAGCACCTCCAATTCCAGTTCCAGAAGTAAATCGTTTACTGAAATGGACGGTAAGCAGAAGGCAGCCATGATAGGAGGCGCGGTCGTGTCTCTGGCAGGTGCAATCGGCGGAGCGGTAGTCGGAAGTTCAATCGGAGCAATCGGTGCGTATGGCGGTTCCATGCTTGGAGGACAGGTCGCAGGGCAAATGAACGGCTTCATTAATTCCCTTGCTCCAAGTGAACAGATAAGCTCATCATATTCGACTTCAAAATCAACAACAATGGAAAATAAGACTGTCACTGATATTATGAAACTCCTGGATGAGTCTTTGAACCGGATGAACGAATTTGACAGCTATGGAGTATGGAATGTAGCAGGCTATTTTATTTCCGATGATATGTCTGCAGCTGAAATAGCTGCCAGCAATTATCGCTCCCTGATGAATGGAGAAAACTCAGGAAGAGAAGTGTCTGCCATCAATTCCTGGAGGAAAAATGACCTGTCGGTTCTTGGAAACTATACCGATTTGACAACTGCACTCTCAAGATTCATCCATCCGAAGTTTATTTACGGAAAAGGTGACCAGAATACTGTTTATACGACTGCGTCTACCATAATCAGTGGAAAAGAGTTAGGCATCCATCTGGGACTTCCCCGGGCATCCATTTCCGGTCTGCCGGTCATCCAGCATGCGGAATTTGGGAAAGAAGTCATAACATACCATCTGTTCTCCCATAAAGATGAACTGAACCCGAAAGACCGGATGACTCTCGGCAGGGTATTTGATCTCGGTCAGATCACGAACAAGAAGGTCGAGCTGATCAATAAAAGTCTCAATATGCATACGTTTATAACCGGTTCCACAGGATCCGGCAAGAGCAACACCGTTTACCAGATGCTGGTCGAACTCCATCAGGACCGTATCCCGTTCCTGGTCGTCGAGCCTGCAAAGGGTGAATACAAGGATGTCTTTGGCAACTGGAGCGATGTCAATGTCTTCTCTACAAATCCGAAGATAGCCCCTCTAATCAACCTTAATCCGTTTAAATTCCCGGAGTCGATTCATGTACTTGAACATGTCGATGGATTGGTTGAGATATTCAGCGTATGCTGGCCTATGTATGATGCCATGCCTGCATTTTTCAAAGATGCCATTCTTCGTTCGTATGAGGAAGTAGGCTGGGATCTTGGTTCATCAACATTTTACGGTGAAGAGCCGGAATATCCGGATTTTGAATTACTTGTTGAACAGCTCAATCGACTGATAGAAGCATCAGATTATGCCTCGGATATAAAATCAAATTACCGTGGCGCTCTCGTTACCCGAGTTAAATCGCTGGCTATTGGTCTTAACAAGTTTATCTTTACGTCTCAACAAACGCCTTATGAAGTTCTCTTTGACCAGAACTGTATTCTGGATATCAGCCGGGTTAAATCTACGGAGACCAAAGCACTTATTATGGGTCTGATGGTCTATATCCTGAATGAATACCGTGTTGATCAGAAAACAGAGAACAATAACGGGCTTAAACATGTAACTGTCCTAGAGGAAGCTCATAATTTGTTAAAGAATACTTCCGGCAGTAGTTCCTCTTCAGAGCTTGTTGGCAAATCCGTAGAGATGCTGACACAGACGATTGCGGAGATCAGGACCTATGGCGAGGGCTTTATAATCGTTGACCAATCGCCTTCGTCCGTTGACATTTCGGCGATAAAGAACACGAATACTAAAATTGTCCTTCGTACACCGGAGGCAAATGACAGAGATGCTGTCGGACGTTCGATTGGTTTATCCGCTGATCAGGTAAATGAGATAGCAAAACTCCCCAGCGGCGTAGCAGTTGTTTATCAGAATGATTGGGTCAGTCCGGTTCTTACAATGATTGATAAGGCAAAGGTCGATGAGTCCCATTTTAAATATGATGCCCCCGTCACAATAATGAGCCTTAGAACAGCTCGTTCAGAAGTAATCAAAGCTATAATGGAACCCTGGCTCCCAGGTGAAATGATAGCATTTTCAGACCTTGCAAGAGCCTTGAACAGTCTTGATGTAACAAGGGTTAACCGAAAACTGCTATCCGTTATGTTATGTACATATAAAAACCATAATGGTCACATGTTGTGGGACGAAAACTCTTTAGGGCTCTTAAGGAACCTGCTCTTTGATATTTTAAATATCCCTCAACAAACATATGAAGAGGCTGTTAAAATTGGAAATCCGGATGGTTTGCGTATGATTATACTATCAAAAACGGTAGGATTTACGCCAAGCGAAATAGATGAAATCTGTCATATACTGACTCTGGAGGTTTAAGTATGAATCTTGATATAAGTAGTACTTTTGACTCTGTTAAGGATGGGACGAAGGAAGTTGCAGAATTAGCACATGATAAAACAAGTGCGTTCCATGAAAAATATGTATCAAAGGTCGTTCCGGACTGCGGAAAATATGGTGATGCGGCACGATTTGTTGCAGAAATGGCACCCGGCGTAGCAGAATACAATGCCATAAGAGAAGGTGATTGGATGGCATTTGCAATATCAGCCGGACTTGATGTTGCAGCTGTTGCAGCAGGTGCTTTTACACTTGGTGCCGGATATGGAGCCGTCAAAGGCGGTACCGCTGCAGCAAAAGCCGGCGTTAAAGTCGCGGCAAAAGAAATAGCAGAGGCCGGAGCCAAGAAAGCAGTTAAAGAAGTTGCCGAAGCCGGAGCTGAAAAAGTCGTAAAAGAAGTTGCTGAAGCAGGTGTTGAAAAAGCTGTCAAGGAAGTTGCTGAAGCAGGTGCCGGAAAAGTTGTTAAGGAAATGGCTGAGGCAGGCGTTGAGAAAGCTGCAAAGGAGGCAGTAGAAGCAGGTGCTGAAAAGGCCGTGAAAGAAACGGTCGAAACTGGTGCCAAGAAAGCAGTAAAAGAAGTTGCGGAAGCTGGCGTCGAAAAGGCCACAAAGGAAGCTGCTGAAACTGGTGTTGAAAAAACTACAAAAGAAGCTGCTGAAAAAGTATTCCTCGAGGTTGGGGAAAAAATAGATAACACCAGGTTTCCGGAGTATATCAGCGAAATAGAAAAAATAACAAGTAGGGAAATGCCTTCGCAGCAAAAGGAACTGATAGAAAAGGCTTTAGCAGAACAGGATTATTCCAAATTAAGCAAAGAAGCTGTTGAGGCAGCTCACAAAGAGTTTAATGGTCTTAGAAAAAATTTGATAAGTGCATGGGAAAAGAATACAGGACAGACTTGGCCTCGTTATGCAGAAGATGTCGTTGATAAAGCCGGTAATGTATTGCGAAAAGCCGGACAATTATTTGATGCACACCATATTATCGAATTATCTGTAGATGGACCAAACGTGTGGTGGAACCTTCATCCTGCAAGTTTTCCTGTTGAGCATCAATTAGGAATTCATGGAGCAGAAAGCATCGCTAACTTGATCTTTGGTCATTAAGGAGACAAAAAAATGTTTGAGACAATAGTAAATACTAAGGATAATACATTTTACCATGTTGATGAACAGACTCTTGAAAATGTTCAGAAAGAATTAGGTATCTTTTTTCCTAAAGAGCTTACAGCATTTTATAAACAAGTGGGATATGGATTTATTAAATCCGAAAATGATAATTTCAACCGCCTTATGGATCCTAATAGCATCTGTGATTTTCGACTTAGAAAGGGACAATTTTCATATGATTCTGAATTAAGCACCTATGATGCTTACGAACGAGATAAATTAGTCTTTTTCGAAATTTGTGAGGGAACCTATCTATTAATTGGGTTTTCTAAGAATAATAGCGGAAGCATCTATTACGGAGATAAGAAAATTGCAAATAGCCTGACAGAATTCTTAACTAAATATCAAAATGATGAAAACTATTTTTATTAATTGATAGAACATCGGCTGTCACACTAGGTTGAGTAGCGTGGCAGCCTTTTCATCAATAATTCTTACGTTCATTGAGAGAGACCTACCCAAGACATCAGACGTTTTGTAGGTCTCTCTTCTATTAAAAAAGAGATTGCTTAACGTAGCAATGGTACTACGAATTGGGGAAGCATCATCTTCAACCAAGGAAATCTTGCACGGAATCATTGAAAACAATCGGATCAAAAAGATGTCCATCAAAATGTTCCTTTTCACCCGTATAGGAATTTTCATAATCTCCGACATCACGGAGCAGGCGGAAGTTTGCCAGCGTAATACTCGTAACATCCAAGAAAACCTCGTCCGGAATAATGATATCAAACGTTTCAGTAATTCACGTAAAAAATTTGATTGATATACACTACAGAAAAACCATATAACATTCGACTTTTCTTAGTATTGGTCTCGATTTTTAGTGATTATAGAATAACCATACGTGTTTATGAAGTTGGGTTCGGGCAAATTTGATCATACGGGAAATTTGCACATTGCCAATGGTTATTGATGAAGACTCTTTGGCGGTGTCTATCAGTTTTTAATTTATTGTAATATGCTTTTCCCAACTCCTTATTACTCAATTGTCTGAATGCTATTTAGTACTGCAACATAGTCATCTATAGATAAGTTGTTTTCTCCGTTTCCCATCATATCAACTACCGATATCATTGTTTTTTTTGCTATAAATACTGTATTTATGTAATTACCACTCGCATTGATATCGCTGTTAATATATTTTCCTTCTATCATGATTCCTTTGAAATTATTTAATGCACAAGGCTTTGCGCTACAATTCACGTGCTCTTTATTTTTTAAAACTCCATTATAATAATTATCTAATAAAGCATTATTAACTACTTCCTCAGAATAACCTTCAAAGTTACTATAATCTAAACCTGTTAGTTCTGTAACTGTTACGTACAAGAAAGTATTATTTGTCCCTTCTATGGGATAACATGTAAGGTCATTTTCTCCTTCCCTTACTCGCCATTTAACAGGAACTGTGCATCTAAAAGCACCAACCGTTTTATCCACAGTTTCCACATCATCTGGAAAAGAGTTCTGCTTGATTAAAAAAATCTCTTTATTATACCATTTGGTCTCAGATGATTCCGCATTATCTATATCTGTATTATCTGCCACAGCTGGCGATATATCCGGCTGTTCTATGATAGATGGGCTATACGTAATACTGTTCATATTTGAATAAGATGCTCTATTTTCGGTAAGTGCACTAAAAAAAGAACATACAAACATTACACCACCTATTATCATAAGTACAGTTGGCATCGGCGTCAGGTTTTTAGGTGGTATGCCATTAGCAATACGTTGTTCATTTTCTTTCTTTTCATTTGAGTGTTTAACAATTGTAACAATCAACATTATTGGGAAAAAACAACTCCATAGAAGAAATTCACCTATCTTAAGCCAAATTTGTCTTTTTCTAGCTTCGGCTTCCGCTTTCCTTGCCCTTTCTTCAGCCTCTGCTCTTTCTCTGGCTGCCGCCCGTTTGTCAAAATATTCGAATGCAGACTGTGCAAAACCTTTTTTCTCAACTGTTATATTTTGAATGTTATTTATTACGATTTCTTCATTATTTGTCTTTTCAACTTTAAATACTGTTTCACAATACTCACATTTTACAATCTCATCCCAAGGTTGTATTTCTATAGGTGCACCACAATTAGTACACCTATATGATGACAACGTCTTATCTGACATACTTTTCCCCTTCCTATATTCAAGCTTTTACGATGCAATATAGAATATTCAGTTTTTATTATAACAGCAGTATGCACTTTTCTACATATAAAATAAGCTCCCTACTCCATCTAATTAAAATGTAAGGCGCCAGTCCGCCATTTCTTTATGCTTTTATATCCATCCCACGTGTCAGCATGAGTGCCATAGAATCCTTGCCGTTCACAGTAATGAACCCTACCAGACTTTACCAGAGAGTTCATCTAACTCTGTGTTAATACCCGACAGCTTTTCCTCGTTTTGTATAAATCGATTAATCTCCCACTTGCGAATGGGGCGCATCTGAATTGAATATAGTCCGTTTACCTGTCTATACTCTGCTTTCGATACCTCAAATCGTAAGATCATAGCTCCATACCTCATTTAATAGGCTTCTTTGTCTTGCGCTACTCGCGCATTCTCCACTTATCTACTTCATCTTTCCAAATTATACGAGATACCAATCGAGTTCTTGGAAATGCTGGAATATAGAAAGTGATTGGAAAAATAGCCCCATCATCAGTTCACGGTTCTCATTTCTTTTGATGATGTTATAATGATTATCAAGACGATATTTCATATTGACTTTTTATCTCTTGTTAACATCAAGATAAAAAGTGGAATGAGGAAAAAATGAAGTGTTCTAATTGTGGTTATGAAAATAAAGACACGAGTTGGTACTGTGAAAATTGTGGATCTTTATTGCTTGCCGATGACTTAAAAGATAATACAATTGATTCTGAGGAATATAAAGAAATTGGAAGTTCAGAGTATTTATATAGTAGTCACAATGATGATAGCTATGATTATTCAGATGATTATGCCGAGAACGTAGATGCGCAGGAATCTGAAGAACAAGAATACTATTCAGATGTGTCAACGTATTCCGATGAGAAGATTCCGGAAGATGATAAAAAAATAGGCATCCTTGTAATAATACTTGCTATTATTGGATTACGTTTACCTATTTTTTTCTTAATTGCATTTGCGATAGGTTTATATGGCTATTTTAAAATACCTGCTAAAAAGCATAGTTTTACAATAATCGGATTGATAATTGCCGGTATGGGTATGACATATATTGGTATATTCGGATCATATACCAATTCGCTGAGTTCACTTAATGAGTCTCATTTGACTTCTGCTAACGAGATAGAACAAGACACTAGTATAGAATTAGCACAACAACCAGCCTATGAACTAACACCAACTGCTGATTGTAAAATAACAAACATGTCTTTCAATTTCTCAGGACAATACAAGCACTATACACTCAAAGTGTATGTGGAAATATTAAATACAGGAAAGCATAATATTTATGCAGTGGGACCAACATTTGATATAGAAGATGAGGAAGGTCATTTGATTACAAAAGAAAGTTATATCTCGGCATGTCCCGGCGTGATTCTTCCAGGAGAGAAAGGATATCTTTACAATGATTTACCTATAGTTATACCTGACGATGTAGATCCATCAGCAGTTTTATTAAAACCTCACTTCACTGTAAAGCATACAGATGCTGAGATAGTAGATTATGAAGTGACAGATACTTCAGTTAAAAAAGGAGTATATGGCATAACGGAGTGCGTAGGTTGGATTTATAATCATAACAGTTTTCCTATAATCAAATCTGTTAATGTTGTGTTTTTTGATAAAGATTATAACTGCATTGACATTACAAATACAGAGCTGTTGAATATACCTGCTAATGGTCAGACAAGCTTCAAAATAACAGAACTCGGCATCGACTATGATAGTATTGCACATTATCGTGTGATAGCCAGAGACGATAACATGAGCGTTTCTAACTTGCTTACATAAATGAATAGTCGTTTCCTATGGTCTGGATTTTAAGAACTTACAGTAATCGAGTAGGAGGGGGGATTAGCCCCGTCCTCTCGCTACGCAATCGGATGATTTATGAGGAGATCTATTTACAGAGATTTTTTCACTCAATCCCTTTAGTAGTTTTCTGACAAATCCTGAAATAGTCCATTACCTTCTTTTACAGATATAAGCACTTTGTAACGATTAACCAAGTTCAAAACATCTGTTAGCAAAATACGGCATATTCTAAAATCACTGGCGATTCCTGATTTCATAAGTGCTTGTCTTGTTAACGGTATACCTATTAGTCGTTCTTCACGATAAAAAGTATACAACTCATCAATATGCTTTCCCAGCATTTCTTTCAATGAAGAATACATGTTCATTGCAAGTTTTTGGATAAAATCAGTGGCGTTAGAGGCTTCTAAGGTAGTTATTATTTCTCCCATACGCCTCCTCCTATTGTAAAGAGTGTTACTATTATAGCACGATGTATATTGCCGCACATATGAAACAATACACGGACACGAAAAGTCACTCAAGAAGAATTTCCGGCAAATCCAAGTGTCAACTTTTCCCTCTTATATTTCAATAAACTCTATCTTTGTATCTTCTTCATGTTCATCAAAGCAAATGTTTATTTCCATAAATATCTTATTCTATTACTCACGCTGTGTTCAAGGGATTTGGGGATTTCCCCAACAAGCTATTTCAAAAAAGCAGAATGCTTTTTTGAGCGTGCATTAGTGGGCCGTGCGCACTGATGCCCTGCTTGCGAAGTTTGACCAAGAAAAAAGAATTTTTATCTTCGAATACTAAAACCTGTGGATGCCAGAATACAAAAAGCATTCTGTCCACAAATTTTCATTTTTTCGTAAATGTTTCATATTATCTTTAGCCAATCCAAAGCAGATATGAAAGTTTAACTATCAGCTGCTAATCTGGTCAGGAAGGAGGAGCAGGAAATTGAAATATACAATAATCCATAAGATTCTTGTTATAGCGATGCAGCATAATCCGTCTTTCATTTCTGAAATCATCAGTTTTGAATCTATTAATGAAGATCATGCCAAAATGCTGCGTGAAATTTTATCGGGCTTAAATGCAGACGAAAAGAGACAGTATGCGTCGGAAGTATATGACATACGCCGCCATCAGTCAAAAGACATATTCTACTACATAGCCAGCCAGATAGAAGTCTACTAACCACTCGCTATTATTATCTTTTGATGAAAATGCAAGACAGCCACAGTTTACTAAAAATCTGACGGCTGTCTTGTAATAATGCTAAGGAAACAAACGTACATTAGTCCATTTCTCCGACTACTCCCATACCCTCTTCTTTATTGCCTTTCGTACACCGTTTAATCCTGATAAAACGTTTTTACCGGACTTGCCTCTCCCCGCTTAAATAATTTACTCACGTTTTTACCCATATATTTCTCACGAATCTCCTCATTCGCCACTTCGCCTTTAAAAATTATGCGTCCCCGCTCGACTTCCGGATCAAATGGCAAGGTATCCCTGATTTCTTCCAATGCAGAATACCATGCAAATATTCTATATACCTCAATGACTTCTCCCTTATAAACGGCCAAAGCATATTTGGCGCGCTCAACACTCTCCATACGACGCTTCCAGCACCCTCTGGTAATATCATATAATTTCTCAGATGACATACCAGGTCTATAGCTCTTATTCAGCTTGATGATAATAATATCGTCGGTGATATCTTCGCGTTCTAAATACTGTACTGTACTATTTTCCATATCCTTCTCCAAAGTATTCTCGCACGAACCCCTTCATCTGTTCTTCAATCTCCCCGAACTCCCTGTTCAGGTCTAACGTCCTCACACTGATCCTGTTGCCGCTCATCCTGTATTCATTATCCGGCTGAATCTCCTCACCTGTCCTCGCATAAAGGAGCATACCTGAGACCTCATGTTCCGTCTCTCCAAGCTCCGCATCCTTATTCTTGATATATGTGAAAATTTGGTACAAATTAGCTGAATAAACTGTCCTGACATCGTACTGTGTCTGCATTGTATGGGAATAATACTTTGTATCGAAAATCAAGACGCGGTTTCCTTGCGTTAGCATAATATCACTCTGCATAACCGGGAGAAATGTCCCGATTCCATCATCCAAAGCCCAGGGAATCTGCGCCGCTGCCGCTCTCACCTGCGGGCATTCAGCAACATAATATTCAAGGATGAACTTCTCAAAAAGCCGGCACATCCTCTGTTCATCGATAAAAGAAGTCAGCCTGTATTCCCCTGTATCAGTTGTCATCAGCATTCCTTCCAAAACAAGCTGGCACAGGCTGATCAGCATCCTGTATGTATTATTATTTCTCTGGAAAAGGATACTGCCCCAGGAGATTGAATGCGGATTAATCGTATCCACACTCGAAAAGAACAACATCTCCTTCTTTAG
>ODAI013303665.1_pt1 | contig 12726 bp, 10 predicted proteins | sample 1539321 | NCBI WGS metagenome assembly ODAI01 (sample SAMN02144231, study PRJEB22623) | gut metagenome | biome: sheep rumen | host: Ovis aries | place: New Zealand | reverse complement strand
TCGATAGCGGCACTGCTGTTTATGGAGCTGCTGAAAATGCTGAGAGTGAACCGCTTTGCGGCGTTCGGAGCGATGAACGTTTTCCTGCTTATGCTCATATTGCTGGCGGACTCGCCAATCTCGGCTGTACGCGCGGCGATAATGATGGATATGGTCTATGCGGCAGGGCTTTTCCGGCGGCAGAATGACACTTTCACGTCGCTGTCCGCGGCAGCACTGCTGATATGTATAACAAACCCTTACGTCATATATAACGCTGGATTTCTGCTGTCTGTTGCCGGAACGTTCGGCATCGGAGTATGTGCGCCTTATATGACAAAGGGACTCAGAGAAAAGGGCTTGCTGTGGGGCGTACTTTCGGCGTTCCTGACGATGCTCTGCACCTCGCTCTGCATACTTCCGCTGAGTATGAAATTCTTTGACGAGACCTCGCTCATATCGCCGCTCTCAAACCTGCTGATAATACCTTTCTGCGGAGTTATTCTCGTCATTGGTATGCTCTATGTGTTTACCGGCGGGGCGGTCTCTCTCCTCGCACCTGCAAAGTACGTTGCGGAGGCAATTCTCTCGCTGACAGACCGTATTTCTCACAGCGGACGGATCTACTTTTCAGCCGGCAGCGACAGAGTCATCGAGCTTGCATTCGTGCTTGCCGTGGCAGTCGCTGCGGTGCAGTTCATAGCAAGAAGCCGGGGAGCTACTGCATATGCAGCGGTGTTTTCCTGCACGGTGCTCTTCCTCGGTTCGGCGTTCAGCAGCAGGAGTTTTTACCGCAGCTTCAACGCGGCAGTGCTTGGAAAGGGCAGTAATGCCGCTGTTGTTCTGACCTTCAGCGGCAGAACAGACGTCATTGATCTCAGCGGCAGCAGCAGTTCGCCGGATTATGTAAGGAAATACCTCGCAAGGAACAATATCAGCCGCCCTGATGTGCTGGTGCTGACTCAAAATGTTCAGGCGCAGTATTCCGCGTACCGGAGCGCTTTTGACGGCACTGTTGCTGAGGAGTGCTATGCGGCAGGCGATACGCCGGTCTACGGCAGCGAGGATACGGAGATATACGGCAACATCGGGTATGTTTACAGTGCGGACGACTACACGGTCGCATATGAGAACGGCGTTCTGACGGTGAAATACGGCGGAGCGAGCGTCAGCTTTTCTGATGCGGCAAGCCGTGCGGAGAATATGGAAGGGCTCCGCGTTTACTACGGAAATTCTGCTGCCGAAGCCGTTAAAGATGAAGAAGCCGTGTATGTTGCGGACTGCGGAAACTGCTTCGTGATAAGGCTCTCTGATGACGGAGGGCACAGGATAAGGAGGCTCTGATGCCATATACTGAACCCAAAGCGGTCACAGCTGCCCTGAAAAAGGGGGAGCTGTCCAATATTTACTACATCTACGGACAGAACGTCACGGAGGTCGAAAAGCTCACAAAGCGCGTGATAAAGGCGGCGGTCGGGGACAATGAGGACTTCGCCCTCACCCGTATGAACGGAAAGGAGCTCGACTTCTCCGAGCTTTTTGACACGATCCAGATGATGCCGATGATGTCGGACTATAACTGCATACTCGTCAACGACTACAACTGCGAGCGTCCGCGTGAGGATATGCGCGGACAGAGCAGCGAGGAATACAACAAGAAGCTCATCGAGACTCTCAAGGATATACCTCCGATGACGGTGGTCATATTCAATGTGACCGGCTTCGAGGTCAAGACGAAGTTTGACAGAAAGAGCAATAGCCGCGTCATTTCAGACAAAAACAAGAAGCTCGGCGACTTTGCTGCGAAGAACGGCACAGCCGTTGAGTGCCCGGTAAAGACTCCGGCTGATATAGCGAAGGACATTGCGGCTTCCGTGTCGGCAAGGGGCGGCTCTATATCTATCCCCAACGCCAAGGAGATAGCGGAGCGCTGTCTTTCGGACACGCTTGCGATAAGGAATGAGATAGACAAGCTCTGTGCCTATGCGAACGGCAGGGAGATAACTGCTGAGATGATAGATATGCTTGTTCATCGTCAGAGCGGAGTGACGGTGTTCAAGCTCGCGGACGCCGTTGCGGCTTTCCGCAGGGAAGAGGCTTTCGAGGCTCTTGACGAGCTTATGGCTGACAAGAACAACCGCGGCTCTGTCCTCGGAAACATCACAACTTCATTCATAGATATGTACCGTGCCGCTGCCGCAAGAGCTTCGCGGCGCACGACAGGTGATATGAAGAATGATTTCGGCTATGTATGGGCGTTCAAAGTGGACAACGCTTTCAGGGACAGCTCGCGTATGAGTATCAGGAGACTGAGAGCGTGTCTGGGAATACTCCGTGATACGTCAGTTTACCTCAACTCGACCTCGACTGACGAAAAGACCGTCCTTGAGGAAATGGTCACGAAGATGCTTATGACCCAAAACTGACCGGAGCACTGTAAAGGAGAGCAGAATGTTACAGGTAGATGAAGCAATAATCGTTGAAGGAAAATATGACAAGATAAAGCTGTCCTCGGTAGTAAGTGCTGTCATAATCGTGACGAACGGCTTCGGCATATTCAAGGATAAGGAGAAGCTCGAGCTGATACGCTACTATGCGCGGACGACGGGTATCATCATACTCACGGACTCCGACAGTGCCGGCAGGAAGATACGCGGATATATACGAGGAGCAGTCGGTGAGGGCAGCATCAAAAACGTCTATATCCCGGACATCTTCGGCAAGGAAAAACGCAAGGAAAAGCCCTCCGCGGAGGGCAAGCTCGGAGTCGAGGGGATAGATGTGAGAACGCTTGAGGAAGCGTTCAGAAAGGCAGGCATAAGCAGCTCGGAGAACACGGTCCGGAGCGATATAACGAAGATGACGCTGTTTGAGCTCGGACTCAGCGGCGGTCCGGAGAGCAGTATGCTGCGGAAAAGGCTTCAGAAGAAGCTGGGGCTGCCGGAGCATATGTCGGCTTCGGCGCTCGTGGAGGTGCTCTGCACTATGATGGACGCGCAGGAGCTTGCCGGACACGTCAGCGAACTCAAGGAGGAAGATAATGTTATATAGCAGTCTGCTGTTCATATACGGTTTCCTGCCATTGTCGCTGCTGCTCTATTATGCAGTTCCGAGGAAGGTGCAGCTACCGCTGCTGCTTGCGGTGAGTACGGTGTTCTGCGGATTTATCGGACTTAGATACCTGCTGTTTATGGCAGCGTATACCGTTATAAACTACGCTGCGGCAAGGCTGATAAGCCGTTACCGCGGAAAGAACGAAATGGCTTCGGCAGTATTTGCGATAGGAGTCTCGTTCGACATAATCTCGGTATTCATATTCAGAACGGCACTGTTTGCGCCGCTGCGCGGAGCATTCGGCTTCCCGGAGGAGTTCTTCCCGATAGGCATATCGTTTATGACGCTTTCCGCGATAGGAACTCTTATGGACATTTACGGCGACAAGGCGGAAGCTGACAGGAACTTTATTCGTTTTGCACTTTACTTCCTGTTCTTCCCGCGTCTCATTATGGGACCGGTGCTGCGTTACCGCAGCTTTGCGAAGATGCTCGACAGCCGCAAGCCTGAGCTTGCCGAGATAGGAGTCGGGCTGACGATATTCGTCAAGGGACTCGCAAAAAAAGTCCTCGCCGCGGACACGCTCTTTATGCTGTATCAGGCGGTCAGGAGCAGGGACGTTCAGGATATGTCGCTGCTGACGGCGTGGCTGGGTATCAGTGCATATATGCTGTGCCTCTACTTCACTCTGTCCGGAATGGCGGATATGGGTACCGGAGCCGGATACTGTTTCGGTATAAAGATGCCGCAGAGCTTCAATTACCCGATGTTCAGCACTAAGATACGCTACTTTGCTGCAAGGTGGCAGATACAGACGGTGCAGTGGATGAGGAGATACATCACTAAGCCTCTCTATGCGCACTTTACCGGCAGGATAATGCGCCGGCTGATATTCATAGGCGTGTGGTCTGTATTTGGATTCTGGTACACGTTCAGTCTCAACGGACTGCTCTGGGGTATGCTGATAGGTGCTGCCATTACGATAGAGAGCAGCATAAGCCGCGGCAAGCTGATAGACACGACCGGTGTGATCTATACAGCGGTTGTCGTAATGATAAGCGGCGTCTTTCTTGCAGGCGGCGACGTGTTCTACTCTCTCAGATACCTTCTTGCGATGATAGGCAGGGAAAGCATCGCGGACCGCTTTGGATTTTATCTGGTCAAGTCCTACATCGTTGTGCTGCTCATAAGTATATATGCTTCGACGGATCTTTTCAGGAATATGATGATACGTTCTGGCAGGAGCCGTATAAGGTCAGCATTTGCGGTAATATCGCCGCTTGTCGTACTGCTTCTGTTCATCGCCTGCACGGCAATGATAATGTACGGCGGCAGCTCCGTGATAATGCTGATGAAACTGTAAGGGGGCGGTGATATGACAAAGCTGACAAGTAAGATAACGGCAGTCCTTATGCTGGCATTTATCGGCGTATTTATGGTTTTCAGCATTTTCGGGAGCAAGAAGAGCCGCTCGTCAGAGGAGAACAGAGAGCTCAGTAAGTGTCCCGGAATTAGCTCCTCATCGCTGCTTGACGGCAGCTTTGCTGAGCAGCTCGGTTTGTACAGTGCGGATCATTTTCCGCTCAGGAGCAAGTGGCTCAACCTGAATTCCAAGCTGCGCGAGGAGATAGGTGATGGCATCATAAACGGCGTTTACGCTGCTGACGATATGCTCCTTGACGCTGACACCTCACGACGTGCTTCATCGGGGAGCTGTGCTGCTGAGATAAACCGTTTTTCGCGCGATCACTCTGGTGCTGTGTATGTGGTAGCCGTGCCGACCTCCTCCGGAGTTTACCGTGAACGTCTGCCGGAATACCTCGACGATTACCGCGAGAGCCAGCAGATAAGCGATTTCTATGACAAGCTGAACAAGGATATTAAGAGGATAGATGCATATAATATCCTTAAAATGCTCAACTCCAACTATATCTACTACCGGAGTGATACCAAGTGGACGAGTTACGGCGCATACTGCGTTTACCGCACCGTAATACAGAAGCTCGGTTTCCTCCCGACTACCTTCGACAAGTATTCCATAAGGCACGTTACTTCCGATTTCCGCGGCAACCTCTATAACAGGAGCCTATGCACGTCTGTAAAGCCGGACATAATGGACTTCTATTACTGCAGCGGCGGTGCGGAGGTACTGAGCTGCACCGGAGTCGGCAAGGACAAAACGATAGTTTCCAAGCGCATATACGACGAACAGCAGCTTGAGTCCGACTATCTGTACAACGCCTACCTCGGAGAGAGCATACCTCTTCTGAGGATAAAGACCTCAGTAAACAATGAACGTAAGCTACTGGTGATAAAGGACAGCTATGCGGACTGCTTTATCCCGTTCCTGACGCAGCATTACAGCGAGATAGACGTTCTCTCTCCGGAGCTGCTCGATGGCTCGGCGTCAGATTTCGTGGATTTTGACAAGTATGAGCAGACGCTTTTCCTGTTCGGTATCGAAAACCTCAGCGACAGCAGTATATTTGCTTCGCTGAACCGCTGATGAAAGGATGATTAAAATGAAAGCACTTATCACAGGAGCAACCTCAGGCATAGGAAAAAGTATAGCGCGTTCACTCAGCAGACGCGGCTGGGAGCTGATACTCACCGGACGCAATGAGGAAGCACTGAAGGAACTCCAGCAGGAGCTCGGCAATACCGAGATAATCGCAGCAGACCTTGCAGAACGCAGCGAGGTTTTCAAGGTCTACGGCTTCTGCCGCGAAAAGAACGTGGATATGCTCGTGAACAACGCCGGCTACGGAATATTCGGACGCTTTGACGAGACCGATCTCGAGGACGAGCTGAATATGATAAACGTCAATATCACAGCGCTGCATATCCTCACAAAGCTCTTCCTGCGCGATTTCAAGAAGCGCGACAGCGGCATAATACTCAACGTTGCGTCAGTGGCAGGCTTTATGACAGGACCGCTCCTCTCATCTTATTACGCTTCAAAGAACTACGTCCTGAGACTCTCTCTTGCTATTTATGAAGAGCTCCGCCGGGCAAAGTCCAACGTCAGCATAACCGTTCTCTGTCCCGGACCTGTTGATACGAATTTCAACAACAGAGCCGGAGTAACATTCAGCGCAAAGCCTGTTTCGGCTGAATATGTTGCTGAGTACGCAATAAAGAAAGCCCTTACGCACAAGCTGTTTGCAATACCCGGACTCACTATCAAGGCGTGTGCGATAGGTCAGCGTTTCATACCTCACAAGCTGCTCTCAGCCGTGACCTACAACGTTCAGAAGGCTAAAGAGAGAACTGACGGAGACGGCAGATGAGGGATATAAGATATCGTGTAGCGCTGGGAGGGATAGTGTCGGCACTCTGCCTTGTGCCGATGTTCCTTGCTGGAGCCCTGCCGGCGCTGTACATCGTTCTTCCGATGATAGCCGGAGTGCTTATGATGATAATTGCGGAGGAGGTCAGCAAGAGCTGGGCGCTGCTGACCTACATCTCCGTGAGCATACTTGCGATGTTCATAACATTTGACAAGGAAGCCGCGCTGATGTTCATACTGCTCTTCGGACACTATCCTATACTGCGCCTGTATATCGACAGGCTGCCCCTGAAATGGCTGCGAAGAGCGGTGAGACTGCTCCTGTTCAACGTCTGCGTCATCATCTACTTTTACATCACCGTTTACATCTTCGGACTTGATCAGATGCTTGAGGAGTTCGACGACTTCGGCAGGTACGGCGCATATATTATGCTGCTTCTGGCGAACGTGATATTCGTTCTCTACGATCTCAACCTCGATAACGTACACCGCATCTACAAGAAAAAGCTGGCTGCAAGGCTCAGAAAAAACAAATGACCGCACACTCTCTTTACGGGAATGTGCGGTTTTTTACGCTTAACGGTCACTCGTCCGGATAAACGAGCCCCCAGTCTTTGCGGCATTTATCCATTATCCTCATAACTGCGAGGGTAGAGGAGTGTGTGACGAGAGGGCTTTCCTTGAGACCTTTTTCAAGGCACCTCTGTGCCTCAAGGATCTCGTATTCATAGCCGTTCACAATTACAGGAATAATGGAGCGTTCAAGCTCCCTTCCTTCACGGTCGAAGAGGGTGATCTCGGACGAGCAGTGAAATCCCTCTCCGAAAACTATCATACCCTCATCGCCGGATATAAGAGCACGGTTTGGCAGCTGCATTTCAAAGCCTGACTGGAGCACAGCAGCGGAGTCTTTGTAGCGGAGAGTGATGCTGTTGCTCATATCGACGCCAAAGATGATATTTGCGTCAGTGATTATCTCATCGGGTGAGCTGCCGAGAATATCTGCGGCGAGCGTTATCGGATAAACGCCGAGATCAAGCAGTGCGCCGCCGCCGCATTCAGGTGAGAAGAGACGGTCGTTCCTGTTGTAGGGCACAGAGCAGCAGAAATCCGCCTTGATATAGCGTACCCTGCCGATGCGTCCTGTATTTATCCATTCAAGAGCCTTGAGGTAGGTCGGGCGGCACTTCATCCACATCGCTTCCATAAAGAAAACGTCCTTGTCCTTTGCAGCAGCAAGCATTTTTTCAAGCTGAGCGGAATTGAGGGCAATGCTTTTCTCGCAGAGAACATTTCTGCCGTGATCTATACAGAGCATAGAGTCGGCGAAGTGGCTTGCCATAGGGGTAGCGATATAGACAATGTCAACGCTGCTGTCCGAAGCGAGTTCCGCATAGCTGCCGAAGCTCTTTTCAAAGCCGAATTCTCCGGCGAAGGCTGCTGCTTTATCCGCACTGCGCGAAGCGACAGCATACAGCACAGCGTTATCTGAGCCTTTGATGGCTTCTGCAAAAGAACGGGCGATCCTGCCTGTTCCGATGATACCCCAGCGGTACTTTTTCATTGTATGACACCTCCGTGTTTTTAGTGAGTGACGGCGGTTATTAAGGGATTTGTACTTCTAAAAATAATTATAGCATATGAAGTATGACATTGCAATAGTCCGGCAAAGAAAAAGATGAGGCAGCCCCTCTGTCCGTAACAGAGGAGGCAACCTCATCTTTTGACCGCATTTCTGCTTTTTTCTATGTTATACCATTGGCTATGCTGCTTGTTGAGGAGGAGCAGAAATGCTTTATGCGCGGGCACAGGAGGTGACTGTTATAAGGCTCTGTACAGCATCGTATATCCTGTGTGCGACATAGGGGTTATTCATTGTGTAGAGGTGGATGCCGTCAACACCGTCGGTGATGAGCTCGGTTATCTGGTCGATAGCGTAGGCTATGCCGGCATCGCGGAGAGCAGTCTCATTGTGCTCGTATTTTTCAAGAACACGCACGAACTTCTTCGGGAGCTCGACTCCGCAGAGCTTCACCATACGCTCGATCTGACGCTTGTTGGTAACTGGCATAATACCGGCTTCGATCGGCACGTCAATGCCGGAGGTGCGGGCTTTTTCGCAGAAGTCGTAGAAATATGAGTTGTCGAGGAAGAGCTGAGTGATGAGGTGATGAGCGCCGCAGTCAACCTTGTGCTTCAGCCATTTCAGGTCATCGGCGCAGCTTGAGCTCTCGGGGTGAACTTCCGGATAGCAGGCAGCGATGATGTTGAAGTCGTAGTTTTCTCTGATGAACGTGATAAGGTCGCTTGCGTGGCGGAAATCGCCCTGAACGCTGCCGGAGCTGTCTCCGCGCAGTGCGAGTATATTCTCGATGCCGTTATCCTGCATACTGTCGAGAATAGCGGCAGCCTGTTCCTTTGTCAGACCTATGCAGGGCATATGTGCAACGCTTTCAACGCCGTATCTGTCCTGAATGTCGGACGCTATCTGTATGGTCTTGCAGCCGTTTTTTCCGCCGCCTGCACCGTAGGTCACACTGATGAAATCAGGCGAAATATCGGAGAGCTCCTCAAGTGTTTTATAGATAACGCTCTCATCGGCGTCGGGCTTGGGAGGGAAGACCTCCAGCGAGAACACGGTCTTTTCATCAAATATATCAGCAGTTTTCATCTCTTGCCTCTTTCGCAGCGTTCACGAGGTTGATAAGGCTCGGAACTGTCTCTTCGTTTCCTCTTGTCTTGAGTCCGCAGTCAGGGTTTACCCAGAGCTTTTCAGCCGGGATACGCTCCTTCATCTTGTGGAGAGCAGCGAGTATCTCTTCCTTTGAAGGTACACGGGGAGAGTGAATATCGTACACGCCCGGACCTACCTCTGTGCGGAAGTTGTTTTCCTTGAGCACATCGAGAATGGTCAGGTCAGACCTCGAAGCCTCAAAGGTGATGACATCGGCGTCCATATCGTCGATATCACGGATAATATCGGAGAATTCGCTGTAACACATATGTGTATGTATCTGAGTTTCGGGCTTCACGCCGCTGTGAACATATCTGAATGCCGGGATAGCCCAGTCGAGGTAATCCTCGCGCCAGTCGGCTTTGCGGAGAGGGAGCTTTTCGCGCAGAGCTGCTTCATCGACCTGAATTATGCGAATGCCATTTGCTTCAAGGTCGAGCACCTCTTCACGGATAGCGAGGGCTATCTGCAAAGCGCTCTCCTTCAGGGAAATGTCCTCGCGCGGGAACGACCAGTTGAGGATAGTCACAGGACCTGTGAGCATACCCTTCATCGGCTTGTCAGTGAGGCTCTGAGCGTAAACCGACCATCTCACAGTCATAGGCTTAGCGCGTGAAATATCGCCCCAGACAACCGGCGGTTTTACGCAGCGTGTGCCGTAGGACTGCACCCACGCCTTCTCGGTGAATATGTAGCCGTCGAGGCATTCTCCGAAGTATTCGACCATATCGTTTCGCTCGAATTCGCCGTGAACAAGAACGTCGAGACCGATCTTCTCCTGCAATGCAACGCATTCCGCGATCTTCTTTTCGATGAAGAACTCGTATTCGCTCTGAGAGATCTCGCCCTTGCGGAAAGAGCTTCGTGTGGACTTGACCTCTGCGGTCTGAGGAAATGAACCGATAGTAGTTGTCGGGAAGAGCGGGAGTCCGAAAATATCCTTCTGTATGCGCTCACGCTCGGCAAAGGCAGGAAGTCTTGTGAAATCTTTTTCGGTGAGTGCGGCGATCTTTGCTCTGACAGCGTCATTCCTGCCGGAGCGCTGTTCGCTGTGCAGAGCGGCATTGCTGCGGTATTCAGCGGTATCCTCGGGGACGCTCGCTTCAAGGATATGCTTTATCTCAGCGAGCTCTGTGAGCTTTTCTGCGGCATATGCGAAATGCTTTTTGTAGCTGTCCGCGAGCTTTGTTTCATTAGCAAGAGTGCAGGGAACGTGCAGGAGCGAGCAGGAAGTATTCAGGACGATATTTTCAGTGTATTTGTGGAGCTCGCTGATAGTTGCAAGAGTTGAAGCGTAGTTGTTGCGCCAGATGTTCTTGCCGTTCACGACGCCGGCGAAGAGGAGCTTATCTTTCGGGAAGCCGTTTGCTCTGACGAGCTCCAGTGACTTTTTGCCTTCAACGAAGTCAAGACCGACAGCATCAGCGTCAAGTCCGACGAGCTCGTTGTAGCAGTCGCGGACGTCGCCGAAATAGGTCTGGATAATTACCTTGAGAACGCCCTTGTGGGGAAGTATTTTCTCATAGAGCGATGTGAAGAGCTGAACGTCCTCAGCAGTCATATCCTTGACCAGCGAGGGTTCATCGAACTGTATCCATTCAGCGCCGAGGAGGTTGAATTTCTGGAGCAGCTCTGAATATGCAGCGGCTGCTGCGTCAGCAAAATCAGCGGCATTTCTGCTGCCTTTGTACCTTGCGAGCTTGAGGAAGGTGTAAGCGCCGATGATAACGGGCTTGGTATTGACACCATTCCTGAGAGCTTCACTGAAGAGGTCGAAGGGCTTTGTGCCTGCGAGCTTTATCTCAGTATCGTCATCAATTTCGGGTACCATATAGTGGTAATTGGTGTTGTACCATTTCTTCATCGCAAGAGCCTTAACGTCGCCCTTTTCTCCCTGATAGCCTCTTGCGGCTGCGAAGTATGTATCGAGCGCGGAAAGTCCGAGCGAGGTATATCTTTCGGGAACTGCATTCAGAAGGAAAGCAGTGTCCAGTACATTGTCATAGAATGAAAAGTCGTTTGAGGGTATCAGGTCGATACCGCTTTTTTTCTGGAGCTGAAGATTGTAAAGTCTTATCTTTTCAGCGGCAGTTTCGAGTTCAGCTGCGGTTATCTCACCGCGGAAGTATTTTTCGCTTGCAAATTTGAGTTCGCGAAGATCGCCTATTCTTGGGTATCCTATTATGGTAGTATTCATTGTCTGTTCCTCCGGTATGTTTAGTATGATTATATTATATCATACGCGGCAGAAATGTGTTAATACTAAAAAGAAATGCACTACCATAGCTAAAAGCTATATCAGAGCGAGTAGTTTTCGATGTAGCCTCTGAGGTGTTCGAGGTAGCGGTGCGTGAGCTCATTCATAGGACTGTCTGCGGCGGTGATGTAGCCTATCTCCATTATCTCATCGCTTTCGAGCGGTATCGAGACGATGTTGCTGCCGTTGAGATCAGAGCTGAGGATACCTGACGAAATGGTGTAGCCGTCGAGTCCGATGAGGAGATTAAAGAGAGTCGCTCTGTCCGAAACTACGATATTCTTAGGACTTTCAGCCGTGATATGGAGCTCCTCGGCGAAGTAGAAGGAATTCCTTACACCCTGATCGTAAGTAAGACGCGGAAAGGACTTCAGGTCGTCGAGAGTAACGCTTTTTCTGCCGACAAGAGGGTTGCTCCTGCTGACGAAAACGTGCGGCTTTGCGGTGAAAAGCGGCTCGAACCTTATCTCCTCGTTTAGCAGGATATGCCTGATGACCTCCCGGTTGAAATGGCTCAGGAACAACACTCCGATGTCGCTTCTGTGAGTGCGGACGTCCTCGATTATCTCGGCGGTTTTCAGTTCGCGCAGGGAGAATTCGTATTTGTCCCTGCCGTATTCACGAACGAGTTCAACGAAGGCGTTTACAACGAAAGCGTAGTGCTGAGCAGATACCGCAAAAGCTCTTCGCGGCGGCGCAGTAGACTTGTATTCATTCTCGAGCAGCTCAGCCTGTTCGACTATCTGACGGGCGTAGGAGAGAAATTTCGTGCCGTCCTCCGAGAGGTAAACACCGCGGTTGCTGCGGCAGAAAATAGTTATGCCCATTTCTTTTTCAAGCTCGGCAACGGCTTTTGAAAGGCTCGGCTGTGCAATGAAAAGTCTCTGGGCGGCTGTCGTGATCGAACCTGTTTCGGCAACTGTGATGATGTATTTAAGCTGCTGCAAAGTCATATCCGTGACCTCCTTCAAGTAATATCAATTCATTATATCATATGGGCAGCAAAAAAACAAGTTCGGACAGCCGGTGAAATGAAGAAGCTCCTGCTGGTAAGGGCAGGAGCTCCTGATATGGAAATATGTATAAGAGGAAAACCAAATGTGGATTATCTTCTGAATTTGAGTGCAAAACCAAGACCTAACAGCAGTACAAGTCCGGATATTCCGAGGAGAATGTAAGCTGTATCGTGATCCTTTTCGCTGCCGGAAGAGCTGCCGCTCCTTGACGGAAAGCTGTCCATTTTAGGTCTGCCGCCCTTGTCCTGTGAGGTAGTCTGACCGGAGAGAGAAGTCGCATCTTCGGAAGCTGTTGCTGTTTCTTTGGAAGAGTCCTCGTTTTTGCCGGAAGGGGATGAACCGTCCGGAGGAGTGAAGCCCTCAGGCATTTTGCCGTCAAAGTTTGAAGGATCGAAGC
>ODAI010533313.1_pt1 | contig 12726 bp, 16 predicted proteins | sample 1539321 | NCBI WGS metagenome assembly ODAI01 (sample SAMN02144231, study PRJEB22623) | gut metagenome | biome: sheep rumen | host: Ovis aries | place: New Zealand | reverse complement strand
TACTTTTTTTAATACAATTTTGTTTTTATATATTTTTTATATATTTTTAAGACATATTTTTTATTTGTCGGGAATTTACAATCCTTCCTCAAATAACTCTTTCTTATATTTATAGAAAGTGTTCCTGCTGATTCCCACCAGTCGGATGGTTTCTTTATCATCCAGGGTACCATTAAAGCTACGATTGAGCATCTTGATATCTTGCTTAGCTCTGATAGATTTTTTTGTTTCCAGCTTTTTCCCTGGCTGCTGCCCAATCTGTTTACCATTGATCCGAGCCGTCTCCATGCCTTCTTTTGTTCTCTGACGCAAATCTATGACTTCCTTCTCAGCCTGGTCGAAAGCAATCTTGATTTGCTCCTGTGCCAGAGCCATGAGGTACCTGTTGATTCCTTCCAGGATGTAATCAACTGCATCACCTGTGAGACTAACCTGATTCTTCATAGCCTTCCTGTATGTCTCTGTATTAATGTGCGGTTCCTTCAGGAAGACCAGATTCACTTCTCTATTATACAGATTTTCATACAATGCAAATCCTTCAGCTGCATTTCTGGACATCCTGGATACAGAATCAAATACAATTGTATCTCCTGCGTTAACAACCTTCAATATTTTCTCAAGTTCTTTTCGTCCCTGGAATTTAGTTCCTGTATATACTTCCTTTACAATCACAGCTTCAGGAAACGATGCCTTGATATTCCTCACCTGTCTTTCAATATTCTGTCTGCTTGTACTTACCCTGGCATATCCAATTATTTTTTCCATACCAAAACCTCTCAGTATTAAATCTATGGTTCCTCAAATCTGATACATTTATTTTACTATGGTTCCATATAAAAATCAATACCTTTTTGGTACTTACTGGAAAAGGTTAAATTTGGTACTCACCATACGCTTCATTAAATAATAATATTTAATTCTCACATATCCCTGTATCTACTGCATCAGATCATCATCGTTTTTTGCTTTATATTTTATATTGTAATAACTATTTTTTATTGTTTTATATATTTATAATTCTATTCGATATTTTTCCTGAAAAAGCAAGCTTTTCATATGCTTTTGGACGAACGCCTGCTGCCTGCTGCCATATCGGATCTATCTTCAAAATAGGCCAGAGATTCCGCTTTTATCCCTGGCCTACAATACGTTCTTCTTCATGCTTATCTCACCGTTCTTTACTATGCTTTTCTTTCATCGTTTCAATTTCTTTCTTTAGCATCTCCTTCTGCCAGTTAAGCCTGGTTACGGACTGCTGCTTCTCACGAAGCTTCTCATTGAGTTTTTTCAGGACTATTCCCTTAATCCTATTCATTATTTTACCTTTTATCTCAAACTATCTTACTATGGTACCATATTATTTTATATTTTATATCTCTCCCTGTCAACATCTACTGGATTGTCCAATTCAGGAGAGCATCATATATTTCTCTTGGAATAACATCCTTGTATTTGTCTGCTACGCTCATGACATGAGCCTTCTTATGCAACAAATACTGTTCGAACGCCTCTTCAGGAGTATCGTACCGTCCCAGGTTCGTGCTTTTGCCATTGATATGAACGGTGGCCTGGTATGTGCCAGCTTTAGTCTTTGTCACTCCTGTCGGAAGTCCCTTCCTGTTCTTTGTCTCTACGTTAACGAATAGATCGTTAATCTCCTTGGGTACAAAGCAACATGCTTCAGGACTATATTCCTTGTTTCCTGGAATCAGTATATCCTTATCCAGTTCTACGGTCTCTCCCTCAATAACATAGTAGTGAGCATCCACCCATTCATAAAAGCTCCTGCGATTGTCCAACCATTCCTTACAAATGGTACATTCCCCATAATCTGGTCTGATGCTGTGATAGTTGGGATTGTAGCACCTGGTGAACATGTTATTCCACAGTTGCCACTTCTTCTCTTTAGATGTTTTTCTATATTTTATACTCATTCTGATTCACCATTAGCCGCCGAGACTGCGACTGACTGGCAAATCCATCTGTAAATCCATATTGCATCCTGGAGAAAATTAAAAAATAATATTTAATTGTTGTAACCATATTTTATATTTCTAACCGTATCTCATGGCGGCTCCTTTCGTTATGCTGAGTGTTATTTATCTTCTTATACTCTCCTGGAGCATACCTTGTGATGCTCCAGGAGAAAAAATCTAAGTTAGTCAGTTGCGTTGCCCACACGATACACGTCACCGTTGGACAGAGTGATTTTAAAGGTTACCCAGGCTCTCCCTTTGACTTCGCTTTTTTCGATAGTTTCGATGTTCTCGAAGGGAATTCCGAATCTCACATTATTGATGTAGAAGGCCAGACTATAGTCTCTGCCGAAGCCTTCGTCTGCATCAACAACATCCACATCTGCATCATCCAGATAGTAGGCTTCTGGAATATAAAGTTCGATGCTGCTCTCAAGATATTCCGTAGCAACCGTAAGTTTTGTCCCTTTAAATTTCCTGAATTCATCTTTAATTTCTTGTAAATTTAATTTCATAATTTAATCTCCTTTATTTAAATATCAATATTTAACCCTACATATTATCTATGCCAGGCAAGTTTCCATCTTCCGGGAATCGTTCCAAACCCCAATAAAATCCCAGCTTTTGGTCCGACTCCCTTCAGATCAAAAATAGGTACTGGACTACCAATTTTAGGCAGTTCCGATTCTATGGTTAACAGTTACTCTTCGAAAAATTGACGCATGGCTCTTTTTATTTCTTTCACAGCCAGACGCATGTCTGACTTGCTGATATATTCAATGCCATACTTTTTCTTGTGCCACTCGGCACGATTCACAGGATTCTTTACTTCTTCGATTCTTGCAAGCAGATCTATCATCTGCCTTTTCGAAAAAATGAAATCCTGGTAGTAAATGAGAAAATCTGTAAGACTTCGAAAGCGTACAGGAAACGCATCCTTCTGAGTCTTATAGATTCGTTCCAACTCATCATTGCAATGAAGCTGCATTTTCCAGGTGTTATTTGAGGAAATTGCATCGTCCAACCTATTTGACCAGTTTGTTAGAAAATTCTTGTCGATTGGTTCTCCATGGCTGTAATCCGAAATCTTCTTCAGTCTAAGTTCCAGGCGACTATGGTCATTCGTTTCTCCCATTTCAACGGCTTTGTTGTAGCTCTCCATTTCATATCGGTCTGTCTTGAATGCTATGGAAAGCTGCTCTGATGTGAACATGTCCAGAGTTCGATATTTGTTCCTCGCCCTGGATGCTTCTGCCATGCTCATTGTCAGAAAGTTGTTCAATTTCTGGAATCTTCTGTAGAAACCAGGTTCGTAGCTGTCGAAGGCGACATCGACCCTTCTCCATTCGTAGTTCTCGAATCCTGCTGCCGTTTGGACTTTTTCCAGAATTTTCAAGAAATCCGAGAACCTATATACTGTTCCTTTCAGATTATTGGGATTCACCTTAATGGTGGTCTCCTCTTTAACCTCTCCACCTTCCTTCAACTGCTTGGTGATGCAGCTCTTGATACATGCCATCTCTTTGGCTCCACCCTTCTCCTGCGCTGGCATGACGGCGTCAGAAGTTTTCAAATTGACCGTATGGATGAAGCCTTCGACCCGATAGGTCTCAATTTTTTTTTGGTTCATTTGATTACTCTCCTTTTTTAGATTTTTGCGCATAAGAAAAGAACGGCCTGATACCAGTCCGTTCTTCTTCATCAATGCGTCATCAATCTATCTAAAAAGAGCAATCATCCTTTTGGGGAAAGCTGGCAAAGAAAATAGCCATTGGGAATCGTTCATAGAAGGTTTGTGATGTGTTTTTCAGTTTTTTCAGTGTGTATCATGTTTTTTCGGTGTTTTTTATATTTGACTCCAACTTCATAGATCCTGTTGTTTCAGGTCTTGATGGACGCTCATCAAAGCATCACGGATTCTGGTACAAGTTTTCTCAACTCATCCACTATTTATATGGTACCACATTTTTTTCAGATTTGTCAATAGCAAATTTAACTTTTTATTTTATCATATTATTATACAAATTACAATAGTTTATTTTAATTTATTTTAAAATCATTGGAATTAAAATTAATAATTTAATTTACATCAATATCTCATACAAAAAGGACGCATCATTGATGCGTCCTTCTATCTCATCTATCACTTCTTTCCGTACATATCATTCATAACTTGGTTAGTCAAATCCAGTTCCCGCTGCTCCTTCGCTTTATACAGCAGCGTCTTCATATAAGCCTCTGGGTTTTGAATCCTATCCGTCTGCTTCCCAAACTGATCTATCGCATACAGGATATCTCCTGGTGATAGTTTCATCAGCTTACCCATTACAACCATAGCAGGACGATTCTCGCCAGCGATATATACTGTCTTCTTTCTGCTGTTCATAAGCTCGTACAGGATCTGCATCACTGCATCCAGTTCTCCTTTTTTCTCGGGACTGCCTGCGTGCATATCAGTATAACCAAACAGATCTTTTAGGTCATCCATAGAATAACGTTCTTGACCTGGTTCCGAATCTGTTGTACAGTTATATGTAGTTAAAACATTATTTAATTGACTTTCGAGAAGGTCTGTTTCCATGCTTTGGTCGGTGGTGGAAACAGGCTTTTTTGTTTTTGTTATCGTGTATCCTTTGGCCTGTAAGGTCTGGATCATCATCTCCTCTTCTACCTCAGATGATGCCATCTTCATGGCCTCTGGACTGTCCGTTCTCCAAATCGAAGCGTAATCATACAACGTATACAGGTTACTCATGTTCCCTGTTTTCCTGGATATTCTTTTCTCTACTCTGATGACACCTTTTTCAGCCATGCTTTCAATGCTCTGCTGAATCTTATTCAAACTGATGCCAGTCATCCTTCTCAACGTCCGTAGACTTGGAAAAGCCTGATGTGTTTCATTGTCGGCATATTTCTTTAGTGTGATAAAGATGAGTTTCTCGTAGGAGTCCAATACTGGACTATCCAGGAAGTCATTGTAAACAATCGTAAATTTACGCTGGTCACTGGAGACTGCAATCTTCTCCTTTGCCATCCGTATTATTTATCCTTTCTCTCTCTTTCTATCTTCTCCTGGATTGCTTCATTCACGTACTGAACAATCGTCTTTCCGCTTTCTGCAACCGCTATCTTCAGCTGCCGATGCAGTTCCGAATCTACAGCAATGTTCAACCTTTTTTTGTCATCCGCCATGTTAAACACCTTCTTTCTTCTATATATAGTACCCTTCCATTATCTTATTCCTTTTGCGCATAAATGTCAAATACGTCATTCGACACATTAATTACGTGAGTTATTAAATTAAATATTATTATTTAAATTAAAATAATTATTTTTGCTCCTTCTGTCCATCTGATAGAAGGACTGAGTATAGTTCATTAAGTTTAGTTATTTGGATATAGTTCTGTATCATTTTCATGACAGGCTGTATCACATAAGATATAGGCTATATCAGATATAACATACCCTGTATCAAATATGATACAGGGTACAGGACAATAAACAGCTCCTGACCGTTATGAGCCAGGAGCCAATATATGATACTCAACTATTCATCATTTCTTTAAACTGCTGATATTTTGCTTCATTCCGTTCCAGATCTTCCTCAATCAGGTCATTGATATATTTGGTTAAATTATTCTGATGGAAGGCTTTTGCTACTTCCAATCTGGCAAGCAGATCCACAGGAACAGCAATGTTAATTGTTTTACAGTATTCTTTTTTTCGCTTGCCTTCTACTAATGTAGGTCTTCCACCTTTATTGACTTTTTTGGCAGGTACCGAAGAAGGTGAAGCTTCTGTTGATGCAGCAGATGCTTTCGCTCTGATATCTGTTTTTGTCGGCCTTGATGCAGCTTTGCTAAGCAGTTCCGATTTACTTGCCATGGTTATCTCCTTCTATCTTTCTAATTACTTCCTCGGTGAATGCAACATAGTCAAGCGCAGGGTTGCTTTTTGGTGCATAGTCAACCACAGCTTGTTTCATCAGCTGAGATTCTGGCACTGCAATAGATTCTCGGATTTGGGTATTAAAAAGAGAGGTATTCAGTTCCTTAGCCTCTGTTTCCAGGTTTTCTTTCAGAAGCCTGTTGAGGACAGTCCGTTCATGAAATTTGGTGAGGAGTATCCCGAGTATAACTGGCTTCTTTCTGCTTCTTACAGCCTGTATGGTTTGGGTCAGTTGTGCAAGTCCCTGTTCAGCAAATGGCCTGGCTTCTATTGGAATAACTACATAATCACTGGCTCGAAGAGCCATCAGAAGCAAGTTGCCGAGTGCAGGCTTGGTATCGACAATAATGTAATCATATTCCTTTTTGACTGCTGCCAGATCACTTTTTAGTATATCCCAATTCTCTAATGCCTGAGCTTCATATCCAGATAAAAGCTCATCTGAGGCTATAATGTCGTATCCATCATCTCTGTTGATGATGGAATTTTTTATATCGACTTCACCAGACAGTTCGTCTGTAATGGTGTATCTGACATCATATCCCTCCAGGTCTGTTGCTTGTGTTGCGTTGGCCTGGGAATCCAGATCAATTAAGAGGACTTTATACCCTTTATTATGAAGGCCTGCTGCCAGATTAACAGCTGTCGTAGTTTTGCTTACACCACCCTTTTGATTGGCGAGTGAAATTATATATGCCATACCAGGACTCCTTTCTTGAGTTAATAATAATTATAACCTAAAAATATTGTTAATACAATATTTAATGTTATATATAATTAAAACAATTAAATATAGTTAAAACCACTCGTAAAGATTCTGATATATACAGTGTGTGGAAGAAGCATCTTTCAGCAAACATGTAGTAAATAAGCCGTCTATAGTTAGAACACCTCCCCAACATTAAAAATTAATATCTAAAAAAGAATTGACAGTTTTATTTTTCTATGGTACCATATAATCAAGTTAAGGGACGGCACACCTTAACCGAACCAACTACAACCACTACAAATCAAAGAAAGAACGAGGTATCAAACATGAAAAAACTGAACAACATTCAGAGGGCACAGAATTATTTGGTCAAGGTAGTCAAGTACATCCTGGAAGAATATGGACTGACTGAAGAAATTGATATGCCTACAGTGACGATTCAGTCTACACCTGGTGCACTGGCACACGTATCGGTAAACCGGGTCTGGAACAATGGCGAGACAGCGACACATGAGCTGAACATCAGCAGCGACTACATGACCAGGGATTGCACTGAAATCGTAGCCAGTATCGAGCATGAACTGACGCATCTGTTAGCTATGGCCAGAGGCATTAAGGATACATCTGGATCTGCACACGCCTACCATAACGCCAACTTCAAAAAGCTTGCTGAAGAGACATTTGGTCTCCAGATTGAGCGACATGAGAAGTACGGATGGACGATTACAATCCCTACCATGGAGACGGTTGATTTTTGCATCAAGTATGGTCTGGAAGATATCCTGATTGGCAGAACGAATGGTTTTTCAGCGTTCCCTATTAGTGGCGGAAAGTCCGGCAATGGTTCGGGAACCACTATGAAGCCTAAAAAGAGCAACTCCATCAGATGGCAGTGTCCTGTATGTGGCGCAATCGTCCGCTCAACTAAAGAAGTTAGAATCTGCTGTATGGACTGTGCAGTACCTTTTGTAAGAACCAACTAATACAGATAACGCCAGGGCGGGCAACCGTCCGTCCTGGTTAAAATATTAATTTTAATTGTTAAAACAATAAATTATAGTAAAAACCATAAAAAACAAGTTGACAGCCATAAAATTATATGGTACCATATAATTAAGTTAAGGATAGCACTTAGCTGAACCAACTACAAACCACTACATTTTATGAAAGAACGAGGTATCAAAAATGAACAACATGACATCAATCATCCGCCAGCTGAAAGAATATGACGCCATGGAGAAAGAACTGAAGAAAGAGGTCGAGGCTCTGAAGAAAGAGGCCATCGAGTACATGACCGAGAACGGCATTGATGAGTACATGACGGATGAGGGCAAGGTCACCTATCGTGAGGTCATCAGCAAGAGGTTCGCATCCACTGAGTTTAAGAAGCTCCATAAAGACCTGTACGATGCGTTCTGTAAGCAGACGATGAACATGCGGTTCACACTGAGCTGAGAATAAGCTGACAACTGAATATAGAGGGCGGTACTAAATGTACCGCCCAGATGAATAAGACAATAAAGGCCAGTAGGAAGAAGCCGAAAGCGTCCGCAAGTCCAAAACCATATACCTGTGAATCAAACATGGTGTGCGGTAGGTAATAGTCAGGAAGATGATTTGGATACTGGCCTTCTTAATATAGAAGAGGAGATAGAAGACATGAGATATTACGTTTATACATATAGTAAGGCAACACATAAAACAGTGGCAGTCCTGGAATCTGGATTAACCAGAGAAGACGCAGAAAGCTTCTGCGAGGCCTGGGGATGGAATTATGATGACGGCGAGCGTTCCTACTGGCTTGATTATGATTTCGAATAATAACTGATATCCAGGCAGTGGTTAACGACCGCTGCCTGGATTTACTTGACTTTCAGCTTTAAAAAATCCAGAATGAGAGGAGACCGATAAACCATGAATACAGGAGAAAAGACTATGCCTAAGGTAGCGGATCCTACGCTGAAAAATGAAGGTGGTACATACCTGAGCCAGCTGGAAGCTATTCACAACTATGAGAAAAAGCTTTACAAAAAATCTGATAATGTTCGTCTGAGAGTAGCTAATGGTGGTAACGCTAAGCTGAAAGAGTATATTGAAAAAATGAAGGAGCTGCATCCAGATGACGATAAATACAGTTCGGTAAATACGTTTATCATAACCCTCCTGGAAGAGGAGACAGGACTTGATTTGAGAATTCCGCCTGAAGTTGATGGCGGTAAAAAAAGAGGACGTAAAAAGAAGGAAGTGCTATAATGACAGAGTAGTTGGTTCGAGATTGATACCTCGGACTTTGAATGGTGTTGACTGTAGTGGGTCAGCGCCATTCTTTTTTATTAGAGAACTGGTTCAATTAAATATTAATATCTAAGGGTAAATTAATTGTATATGCTATAATTTCAGTAGCTGTTAAGTTCAAAAACTTATTAAAGAATGAAACAATCTCAGAGGTTAAAAAATGGCTGATAATTCGAGTCTGGGCGCTGCTAAGACAGCGAAAAAAGATGAATTTTATACTCTGTACAGTGACATAGAAGCAGAGATGAATGCCTATGTCGAATATAATCCTGATGTTTTCAGGAATAAAACCATCCTTCTTCCATGTGACGACCCAGAGTGGTCAAATTTTACACGGTATTTCGCTTCAAACTTTGAACGGTTTGGATTAAAAAAATTGATTTCCACGTCTTACGCAAAAGGGGCAGGGAATAAGCAAATTACTATCTTTGAAATGATGTCCCCGCTATATGATGAGGAGCTGCATGAAACACGAGGGAAAATGTTTACTTTGACGCATGATACAGACGGCTCTGGAAGCATTGATACTGATGACATTGAGTTCTCAGGTTATCTGAAAGGAGACGGGGACTTCCGCTCTGCAGAAGTCTGCAGACTGAGGGATGAAGCAGATATTATCATTACGAATCCCCCGTTTTCTTTATTCAGGGAGTTCTTGGGCTGGATTGTTGAAGGGAAAAAGCAATTTATTATTCTTGGAAACATGAACGCAATCACCTATAAAGAGGTGTTTCCGCTCCTTAAAAACAATGAAATGTGGCTGGGGTATAAATCGCTTAATCAGGACATGTATTTCAACGTTACGGATGATTACAAAGAGTGGCTCCTGCAGAATAAGAAAGAAGGGTCTGCTTATAAAATCATTGACGGCGTTGTGATGGGTCGGTTGGCCTCGGCATGCTGGTTTACTAATCTTGACCACGGGAAGCGCCATGAAGAGCTGCAATTAGATACGATGGCTCATAACTTGAAATATAACAAAAGGCTGAAAAAAAGGTTCTCTGAAGAATTTGGAAAGAATGAATACCCGAAATACGGCAATTACGACGCAATAGAGGTTCCATTTATAGAGTGTATTCCGTCGGACTATGCAGGGATTATCGGTGTTCCAATCACGTTCCTTGATAAATACAATCCTGGCCAGTTTGAAGTTGTTGGGCGCGACGGTGATTTAGATTTGTCCGTCACCTATGATTTCTTTACTCCTCCGGACGAAGAGGACCGAAAGAAATATAGGCGTGCGAATATAACATGGCGAGTTCAAAACGCATATTTTGTTGTGGACGGTGCTGCGAAGACATCATACAAACGGCTCTTTATTCGCCATAAGCACCCGAAGGAGGATTTCTAATGAAAACGACACTCCGTACAGATTGGACTGTTGGTGACGTATGCAAAGGATTTATATACGATAAGAATGAGAACAAAGGATTGTTCGGCCTTGACGGAAAACTCATTATTCAGCCAGAATATCAGCGCAATTATATCTACGGTGACGGCAAGAGAGACGTTGCCGTTATAGATTCCCTGCTGAAGGGTTATCCTCTCGGGCTGATTTATTTTGTTCTAAATGATGACGGGATATATGAAGTGCTGGATGGACAGCAGCGTATCACGTCTTTTGCCAGATTTGTAAATCAATCATGGTCATTTGCTATCGAAAGAGGAGGAAAGCCACGATATTTCACAAGCCTTGACATAGACGAACAAAAAAAGATAATTGAGTCTCCGTTGACTATATATGTCTGTGAAGGCAATCCATCAGAAATACAAAGGTGGTTTGAGACGATTAATATAGCTGGAGTTCCACTGACAAAGCAAGAACTTCGGAATGCTTCTTATCATGGATCGTTTGTGACGAAAGCTCGCTCTGTATTTTCAAATACAGGAAATGCGAACATGAACCGCTGGCAGACGTATATAAAGGGTGATCCAAAGCGACAGGCAATCCTTGAAACCGCTCTCGATTGGGTGAGTAAAGGTGATATTGACGGATATATGGCACTGCATCGTCATGATGCAGATATTACGGAACTAAAGAACCACTTCGATACTGTAATTGATTGGATAGACTCATTGTTTGAGTACACAGGAAAAGAAGTCTGTGGCCTCAATTGGGGATTCTTATATAATGAATATCACACAAATGCTTATTCAAAAGCTAAAATCACAGAACGTGTAGATACTCTTCTTTCTGACCCTCAGGTCAAAGATAGCAAGGGAATCTTTGAATATATACTTGGTGGCGAGAAGGACAAATACTTACTAAATATCCGGGTATTTGACGACAGGACAAAAAAAATCGTATACGATGTACAGACAAAAACAGCTATGGCAAAAGGTGAATCGAACTGCCCGTTGTGTGCTATTGGACATGACAACAACAAAAGTCGCATCTACCGTCTCAACGAAATGGACGCTGACCATGTGACGGCGTGGAGCAAGGGCGGGGCAACTGACATATCAAATTGTCAGTTACTCTGTAAGACACACAATCGTTCTAAAGGAAACCGTTGATATTTTGCCTATTAAGCCTATACAGAAAGAAGATAATTGATTCTGACCAATTAAATATTTATATTTAACAGCTCTGGAAGATTATTCCAGAGCTGTTGTATTTCAGAACCCAAATTTGGATTTTTTATATAGAAAAATCGCTATTAAAGTCAAAGAACAGATTCCGAATGACTTTCCCTATAGGATGCTTCTTTTAATTTTTTTCTTTCCTGATGGAAAGCATCATGCCTCTTTATGTACAGACATGCAGCTTCAATGGAACGAGCTGAAGCCTGCGGATGATATGGATCTGTACGATGATGCTTATGCTGAATACGGAAGGATATATGGCCTGCTGCCGTTGACTCCAAGATATGCCAGTAATGACCTGTGTTTTTGGACTGGAGTACCAGGTAGAATGGTGTTGCTTCCAAGAGAGAAAAATAAGATGTGTCAATAGTCTCAATTTTCTTTTTAGAAATCATAATTGACAGTTTTCTTTGGGGCTTATGCTTTGCTATTGATTTATTGACTTTTTTATGCTATTCTTTAGGGTGCCTTATAAGTACGCATGGAAAGGAGCCACATGACGGGCTCTATCCGTCCTATGTGGCTGCTTCCATTATCTTGATGGCTTGTTGCATTGACTGGCAGGTTTTTAGGGAAGGAGGTTTGCCCATGAAGCAGGTGCTTGTAGAGGCTGTGATCAACGGACTGGTCACAATCGCAGTAACTATAGCGCTTTTCTTCATCCACAAGTGGCTGGAAAAGTTTTGGGAAACTTTTCATAGACACGATAATGAAGAGCACTGATTAAGTTGCTATAGTTATAGTTAAGCAGAGGGATTCGTAGTTGCCGCTACGGATCCTTTTGTTTTATCCTCTTTTACCTTTCCCTTTACCAACTTTTCACACCAAAACCAAGATATAACAAAAAACAAGATATAACGAAAAAACGACGCAAAAACCCAAGCTTTCCCTATAATGACCCCCTTTCTGTCCAGAAAAACTTAACTTGTAAACCGTATATATACACTATTCTAAGCATTTTCTAACATACACCTGCATTATAGACTTACATTATAAGCTTAGTTTTTTGGTCGCACCTGTATATAATATATCATATACGGTTAGGTTGTCAATATTCCTTTTTTTAAATTGTACTTTTTTTAATACAATTTTGTTTTTATATATTTTTTATATATTTTTAAGACATATTTTTTATTTGTCGGGAATTTACAATCCTTCCTCAAATAACTCTTTCTTATATTTATAGAAAGTGTTCCTGCTGATTCCCACCAG
>ODAI014008501.1_pt1 | contig 12727 bp, 6 predicted proteins | sample 1539321 | NCBI WGS metagenome assembly ODAI01 (sample SAMN02144231, study PRJEB22623) | gut metagenome | biome: sheep rumen | host: Ovis aries | place: New Zealand | reverse complement strand
TCCGCTTGTTTTATCGATACTGCCATCATCCAGATATGACTCTATCTCCCATGCCACACCATCGCAAGCGAATACTTCTATTGATAGATCCCTCCACGGCTCACGCTTCAATGCCTTTCGGAGCTTTGAAAAGGCCCAAACACCCATCTGACCAGTAGTTTTCCTTTTTACTGGCTCCGGTATTCCGATATCATCAAAACCCGGATTGAATGTGGCAGCCATTTCGTACGAGCCATCAGAAAAAATGAGCCATTTAACTTCAGTCCAATCTCCGGGACCAATTAAGTCCCAGTTATGTTCAACCGCTTTCAATAATGGATATCTTTTCTTTATCATTGAGCCCTTCCCTCTTGCGACATTTATTTGATCTCTGATTTCACTTTACTACAGCCTCAAAATCTTTCTCTGTCTTGAATAGGGAAATCATTCTCAATCTGCTTACCTAATTTTCGTTTTCAATATATTGATATCATTGGGGTCATTGAGAATATGCATTCTTCTATGGCAATTCGGGCATAACGCCACACAGTTCTCTGCGGAGTCCATTCCGCCATTTGAGAGCCATTCAATATGATGACATTCTAGATAAGGATCACCATTCTGGTCATCGAATGGAGCTTTCTGCCCACATAATTGACAATAGCCATTCGCTCTCTTCTTTACGTATGCAGCAATTGTTGGATCACGGTGATATGTCCTTGTCTGCACAATACTAACAGACGGCAAAGACGCCTTCTTCTTAGCTTCTTTCTTCAGCTTATCTATTGGTTTTGCTTCTTCTTTCTTTACCGCATCATCAAATTCCTTATTCAATACTTCGACGTTCGGTGCCGTAACATTTTGAAACACACCAGGATTTGTCAGATTTAAAAGCCATTTTAGACGTTCCCATTGATTATTGTTTATTGTAGTGTAACTTCCCTGAGGAATAGTGATAAAGCTTCTGAAACTGTCAATGTGAATAGGGTTCATAAATTGGCGAAGCTGACTAATAATGGAATACCATCGTCCAGCTGAACTATCAAATACTGGAGATGATGTGATAACACCATAACCAAGAATATATCCACTGTACTTCTTATATAAAGCTTTTTGCTGATCGACAAAAGCCCTAAATCCCGGACCATAATTCGGAGGTATATGAGATGTAAGCAATCCCAGATTCTTCCTTGCTGTACTCCCACAATAGAAAAGTACGGTGTCTCCAGGTATTGCCTTTTCTGGAACTGACCATTCTGTGGTACCCGTCGTAAAATCTCGCAAAATGATGTCAATGTTAGTCTCTCCACTAGTATCGTAATAATATTTTATATCTGCTAAGGTAGAATAACGGGAAATGTTAAAGATCAAAATATGAACCATACTACAGATACCCCCTAATAAGATTCACGTCTATTTCTAGGAAAAACTTCCATTAATATTCTATCACATTTTTTAAAGAACATTGATTTCTATATAGAAGCGTAGATATTATTTAAAATTTCAAAAAGCGTGAGTTGGCCTTTTGCTTTAAGGAAAGAACACTCAAATTCCGAATCCTCTACACACCCAGTCCTGGTCCCACCAATCAAAAACCGATTATTTCCTATCAAATAAAATATAGGGCCGAAAACGCCCTCACAATGAAGCGTTATTCAACCCTAAACATCTACTCGCCCTTTGCACCCCCCACCGGCAGCACGCCGATCTTCTCCCGGAGTATTGTTTCGCAATGAGGTTAATTATTCGTTAATGCTTTCTTTGTTGCTTCTAATGATTCTTTTACAATCTTCGGATTAGGATGCTCTGGTCCCAGTTTCTCATCAAAGGTTTTTTCCGCTTTCTCGTAATACTCCACCGCCTTTTCGTATTTGCCCTGTTCTTCGTACACACCGGCTAAATTGTTATACGTTGTAGCTGTGTCGGGGTGCTCCTTTCCCAGCACTTTCTCTCGAATCACCAGCGCCTTTTCGTAATACACCAGGGCCTTTTCGTATCTGCCCTGATCGTCGTACACACCGGCCATATTGTTATACGTTGTCGCCGTGGAGGGGTGCTCCTCACCAAGCACTTTCTCTTTAATCACCAACGCCTTCTCGTAATACTCCAGCGCCTTTTCGTAATTGCCCTGTTTTTTGTACACAACAGCTATATTGTTATACGTTGCCGCCGTGTTGGGGTGCTCCTTACCCAGCACTTTTTCTTGAATCACCAACGCCTTCTCGTAATACTCCAGGGCCTTTTCGTAATTGCCCTGAGTGTGATACACTCCAGCGATGTTGTTGAACAATCTTGCACTATTCTTTTTCTCACTTCCATTACCCGCCAACAACTCACACACAGTCTCTGAAACAACGATACGTTCTCTAACTTTTGTGTATACCACTCCTTCCGGAATATATTGATACGTATCAGCCAATTTATCAATCAGGTTCTCATATCTTTCTTCATCAAATTTCTCCTTACCACTTTGCAACTTTACAGAGCCTTGGACCATCGTGTGAATGAGATATCCCTCTTCGTCCCTATCTATCCATCCCCGGTCCTGCAGAGCTCCTAAATGATCTTCTTTATCATCTTCAAATCCTGCCCATTTAAATACATCAAAAAAGATGCTGCGCTCTGCTGGGAATAAAGCAATGAAAGACATGATTTCTTTTTGCTTATCGGATATTGTTGATAATTTATAGAGCTTTTGAATCTGTATGAGAAGCTTTCCATCCTCCTCACCATGGCTTTCCGCATGATCTGTGGGAATATTGTGAGCAGAGTCCTTCCCGAAGACATTGTCCTTTAGCAATTCCCAAAGATCTCGAAGGTTCTTTTTCTCCGAATATGCCATCTTACCGATAAGCTCGATAAACAATGCATTTTTACCAGCAGCTTCTACAATCTGCTCAGCAAAGGGAACGTCATCCCGTTCTTTGATTTGATTGATTGTGATCTCTTTGTCTCTTTTGTAATGCCGATAAAGCAAAAGCAAGGCAGAATCCGTATCGATCTCAGAAAGTAAATATGGTTTAGAGATAGATATATCTGCCCTTGTGGTAATCAACATCTTTACTTTTCCAGCTATTGTATTTAATAGCCGATTCTCATCCTTCGATGGAAGGTCATCCATATTATCAATAACAAGAAATGTCGAAGTGCTGTCAAAGAAGGCACGTAGAGCTGTAAGTTTTTCTTCAAGAGTCTTCGCGGCAACAACAGCCGGGGTATTAATAGCTGTCAGATCTGTCTTCAAGTTCCCTGTGCTGGTAAGCCACGCTATATGCTGATAGGGACTTTTCCCAGATATCATTTCATCCTTTATCTCGTTCGCGATCTTTATAGCAACAGCTGTCTTACCAACACCACCATCAGCGTGAATGGAAACGATGTTGTGCTGCTTAAAGAGATTACGAATCTCTTGGATATCCTTATCACGGCCTATCAGGTTGACAGCCGGTGGAATGGTTGAGGACAGAGTTATAGGCTCTGAAGAAACAGATTTTGAAGTGATTTGTTCTGGAATTGGATCATTTTCAATCGGAGCATACTTGGGAACTCTTAAAAGGAAAATGCCAAAAATGATCATTATAATAATTCCCAAGATAGAATTTACTGTAAAAATAGTGATAATACCGCCCACAACAGTAAAGAGCCATCCCGCCGCTAATATATAGGGATTGGCACTGAGAAAATATGCAAGCTTCTCTAATGGAGTCTTATTTGAGCCCACGGCGTACTCTCTTTCTGTAGTCTATTTGATAATGGGGAAAGAATATGAACATAACCATAGTAAATAATAACACTAACCGTTGCGCAAAACTATCCTCTACTTTCCAGAAACGCCTTTCCATCTATAGGTAAAGCGCCATTAAAAACATCCTTCAATGCAACTATATTCTTTTGCCCCAAGGTATCCGCACTAACTGTCTTTTGCCCCAAGGTTTGACAGTTAAAAAAGTAAACAAATGCGCGAAAGAATACCCCCTCCGGAATTCGATAAAAATCGCTCGAAAAATCATGTGCTAAAAATGAAAAGAGAGCCAAAAAACCGCGTAGTTATGCGGTTTCCAGCCCTCTGTACATATCTTCCGGCACCCTTGGGCGATTCCGCTGATGCTGAATATATGGATAATGCCCGCTCCCTGATAGAGTTCCTTTGTATCATCATCCAGAAGACCTTTTTCCCCCAAGAGCACAGCCTTCACGACCGGTGCATTTTCCACGGTAAAAACGCGATCTGCCCCGGCGGAGAGAATTCTTTTTAAGCTGTAGAGGATCGCTGCCAAACGATCAGTCGGGGAAGAAACTGCCAGGATCTCCGCGTCCCGGAGCGAAAACTCCACCCGGAGAATATGATAATACCGGCACAGGTCAAATGTTCCTTCATTGCGGGCACGGCGGAAAGGAGAGAGCCTGCCCCTGACACGGACCCTGGCACTCATATCTGCTGCAGGTTGGCTCTCCATAACGCACAGCACCCGGGATCTTTTTTCGAAGCCGGAGCCGGAACTGACCGGCCGGAAAACACTCCCGCTTTTTCCTGTTCCAGTGAAAGCCGGGGTGGTTCTAACGCTTTTTCCTGTTCCAGTGGAAGCCGGGGTGGTTCTAACGCTTTTTCCTGTTCCATTGAAAGCCGGGTTGGTTCTAACGGTTTTTCCTGTTCCAGTGATAACCGTATTGGCTTTCCCGCTTTCTCCTGTGCCATTTAAAGACAGACCAGCACTTCCGAAAGCTGGTTTGACACTCGCAGAAGCAGGTTTAGGACTCTCCTTTCCCTCTATCTCACTAATCACCGGCTCAGACAAATCAGACAAAGTGACTTTCCACACGATCCCTTCCCCTTCCAGAGCCGGTTCCATATCGCAGATAGTTCCCGTCAGATCCACTGTACAGTCCCGATAGGGTTCATAGTCACAGGGACTCCATGGAATGATCAAAACAGATATACCGATTGCAGCTGTGGCAGCGGCAAGAACAGAAAACAAGGGTCTGCGCATCTTTCTTCCTTCCAATTGCCGATTTGTGTCGGCGAAATATTTATGCATCACCCGCAGTTTAATCTGCCCGCTTCAGACCTGCAATCCCGTCTGAGTACTTAAATCACTTAATCCCCTATTTTAGTGAATTCAGTACAAAACGTTTCAGTATTTAAGAAGACTGTGCCGAAGCTTCCGCCAGATTGCTACACGAAGAATAAACAAATCGTTCAAAAAAAGACAACCTCTTACGTAAGAACCTCCGGCACTTTGAATAGCACCGGAGGTTCTTTTCGATCTATATATGATGGTATGATATCGTCCATCTCGCTATTACCAAAAAACCATCGAGACAGACCTTAATCATCACTTCCATTTTCATTGACGAAGTGCTGCAGACAAAAGCCCTTGGACAAACTGAAGAAAGCGAGTCAGGAAGGATTACGTCTGTCAGACTCTTACAGCTTTCAAAGGGAAAGCAGGAATGCGCAAATCAATGGCTATGTCCTTCAGAGAGGCCATCGTTTGTCTTTATCTTGCCATAAGGTCCTCCAGAATCTTTTCCTGGTCATATTCCGGAGCAGCAGCTTTGACAGCCTGCCACACAGGACGGATTGAATCCATATCCATTTCCATAGCCTCTGCTATTTCAGGCAGATCAAGGCCTTTCTGAACTTTCTTTATGATCGTTTTAATCTGGATCAGAAGCGAACCTCTGGCCATGCCTGTTTCCATACCTTCAGCCAGTCCTTTTTCATGACCTATCTCGACTCCCTCGGCCAGTCCTTTTTCATGACCTATCTCGACTCCCTCGGCCAGTCCTTCTTCACGGCCTTCTGCCATCCCTTCTTCACGGCCCTTTATTCTTTCATTGAGGAGTGTCATTTTCCAGTCCATATATTCTCTCCTCCACTCGGCGTTCTGCCTTGCGATAATGACCTGGCTTTGAACGCGGTCGGCAAATGAACCTACAGGGAAGGACGTGCTTCCTCTGACCAGGTTCAGGAAACCTTTCAGATCTTCGGAAACTTCTCCCCTGCTTCCGGATGCGTTCAGGACCACCCTAGTCACACCGTCTTTTAAAGGTAATTGATTATTCTCTAAACAGAGAGTCTGAAAAGTATAGCGCAGCCTTTTTTCTCCGAAAGGATCAAACGGCGTGATAAAGACAACAACCGTATCCGACAGTTCACTGTAGCCTATCCCAGCTTCCAGGAGGGTCTGATCGATTGCCCCGGTATAGTATCTCATCCGTTTGGCAATATTGTGTTCATCCTGCAGCTGCATCTCGACATCAATTGTCCGTCCCTGATCGTCCCTGGCGGAAACATCAAGCCTTACACCGTGGGCATCTATGGAGAGCTTGATATCGACCTCTTTCCTCACATCATTGATCGACCGGATATGCATTTCCGGCAGCGAGACCTGGAGCAATTCCAAAAAGAGATCCGGGTTGGAGGACATCACTTTTCCGAATATAAAGGCGTTCCCGATCCCCGCTTCAGACCACTCTTTATTGACGTCTGCTTCCGGTAATCCGTGTACACCGGAAAGACCATCCTCCCGGATGATCCCTTCCCTGATCTCGTCCTTTTTCCTAAAAGAGACAGATCGATTAATGCTCACATTTGTCATTTTCGCACCTCCGTATAAAGTTAAACAGAGGGGCTCCGGCGCGGACAGGCCATGATGCCTGTACACAGTCCGCCGGAGCCCCATGAACAATGAGACCCGGCAGCACTGATCGCAGCGCCGTTTCTGACAAAGCAGTGACATTGGAACCACAGTTGATTCCCGTGAACAACTTTGTGATACAAATATTTTAACAGCAGAATCAATAGGGTGCAAGGACACTTCTCCGGGCAGTGAGGATCTTCTGGGATCACCTACTAAAGATCATCGTTCAGATTTTTTCTCTCTCCCTTTTGATGTCTATATATAAAAAAAAGGGTAACTGTTTCCAGCCACCCTTTACGAACCTGTTACCTGTTCATTTACTTTTTCTATGAACTAAGATATTACTTTGTCGCGCCACATCCGGAACACTTCTGGCCAATGACCACTGTCTCGTCCCAGGCTTTCTTGTCCACGACCTTGACCTCTTTGTAGACCGGCTCTTCATGGGTGACAGCGGCGTGGTAGATTGTATCGATTTTTATTTTGTCTATTGACCAACTAGCGTCTCCATTATGCATTTTTATGGTATGGATATCTACCGCATCTTCATCTTCTGAATAATATTTACACGCACTACATTTAGCTACAGTTTTATACACATCCTCATCCCATGCTTCCTTGTCCACGACCGTCTTTGTGCCAACCTGTTTCTTCTCAGTATGGCTCTTCTCGGCGTGATGGACAGTCTTTGTCACATTGACCCATTTGTGGGTATGAACCTGCTGTTTGACCGTGACTTTGCACGTCGCCTTTTTGTTGCTGCCGTCCCTTGCAATAACAGTTATGATCGCTGTTCCCTTTCCAATGCCTTTCACCACACCTTTGCTGCTTACGGTCGCAACTTTGTTATTGCTGGTCTTCCAGACGACAGACTTGTTGGTGGCATTTGCCGGACTCACAGCAGCCTTGAGTGTAAAACTGCTGCCCTTTTTAAGGACTGCCGAAGTCTTATTCAGTTTCAGACCCGTTACCGGCTGTTTGACCGTTACCTTGCATCTCAGCGTGCTTTTGGAAACCGTGGCTGTGATCGTAGCAGTACCTTTATTTATGCCCTTTACGACACCTAAGGAACTGACGGTCGCAATCTTATTATTACTGCTCTTCCATGTCACCTTTCCAATTGTGCCCGACACCTTCAATGTCACGGTTTTCTTCACATTTATCGATACCGCAGTCTTATTGAGTTTTACTGCAGCCTCCGCCTGCTGCGGCATAGCTGCTGCAAGCAGAAACATGAGTAACACCATAGACAGATATTTTCTGATCTTCCTGTTCATATAACACGTCACCTCCCAGTAAAGATTACCAGATTAAATTGCAAACATTCTTTTCTTAAATCTATTGCACTCCAACCAGGTCTTTGTCTTTACAAACCACTGTAGGCTGAGCTGCTTCTTTCCGACATTGGTGATGTTAAAGATTACGCCGTGCACTCCCTCGCCGACCATCCTCATGCCGAATCCTTCTGGGATCATCTGCCAAAGACCATCAAGACCCAACATTACACAGCATGCCTGGCAGGGTATAATCCCCACCAGGCATTTTAGATACTAAATCTGTGTCCGCAGAAGCGGATAGATACTTGTTATTTACTAATCTTTACACTCCGGGCAGCACTCCAGATCGACCAGTACTTTGCACTTCCCACGGTCTTATAGGTCCGGATCCGTACGTAGTAGGTCTTGCCCTTCGTCAGGCTTCCGATGACTCTGGAAACGGTGGAGGCGCTTGTAATGCTCACGGCTTTATTGCCCGATTTAAAAGTCTTATCCGTGCTGTACTGAATCTGATAACCGTTAGCCTTTGTGTTCTTGCCCCACTTCACGGTCATCTTCTTCGAAGCACTGTTAGTTGCTGAAGAAATATCGGGGCGAGAAACACGATAGATTACCCGGCTCTTGGAAAGAGTGCTGTCTCCAGTGGTCGCCTTCGCAACTACCTTATAGGTGTATTTCGTGCCGTTGGTGTTGGCCTTTGTGTCGGCAAAAGTAACTGTACTGCCGCTTGTGATGTTCTTGAGCAGAGTCGATCCTCGATAGACCTTGTATCCATTCGCACCTGTGACTTTCTTCCATGTCAGCTTGATCCCCTTAACCTGATTAGCTGCAGCCAAAGATGCGGTCGCTGCGGGTACTACTTTAATCGTGACAGTCTTCGATGCGGCATTGTAGTTCGCTGTTGCGGCAGATGTCGCTGTGATCTTGACCGTGCCAACCTTCTTCGCGGTTACCTTGCCAGTCTTAGAGTCTACAGTGGCGATCGTCGTGTCGGAGGACTTGAAGGACTCAGTCCCTTTAGCGCCTGTTATGGAAACTGTCGTTGTTTTTCCTACTGCAATAGATGTTGCTGCGGCTTTAGCTGTGATGGACTGGGACGCCTTGTTAATTTTGAATGTCGCAGTCTTTGTACCTGTATATGTGCCCCTACCTGTGATAATGACCGTCGCTATACCTACGTTGGTGTTGTTCTTATAGGAAACAGTGTAGTCAGAGTTAAGGGTTAATATTGTTGAGCCGATCTTGACCATTGGCGTCTGAGTAATGGCCTTGCCGTTATAGGTTTTGGCAGTAAGACTGGTCACTCTGGCATTAGTAATATCATGTGCTGCTTTATACTCCTCTGAGGCAGGATCATCAACACCCGATACATTTCCACCTATTCCTCCATCGGAATCCCAGCCAGAATCGCCAGAACCTCCATACATGTACTGCAGTGCTTTCTCAAGCGCTTTCTTCTTATCAATGACATTGTCAAACGCTTTTTTGATTGGCGCTGTCATTGTTCCATATTCGGCTGTTGCGGTTGTGATTTCAATTTTATTAAGCGTCTCATAACAGGACTTCGCTTTTTTATTAGCATCTGCGACCGAGTCTGCTTTCAGGACATCAAGCACGCTGTTAGCCGCCTTGTAAACATTGCACATCTTCTGGATATTATCCAGAATGTTTCCGAAGCCTTTGTTTCTTAATGCTGTCAGGACTTTATTAAAAGCACTCTTCGCCTTTGATTCTGTCCAGTCCTTTATACCTGTCTTATTTCCTATCTCATCAACAACCGATGTAAGGGCATCGTACACAGCGACTTCCATAACTTCCTGCATATTTTCAGAGAATTTTGTCATGAGCTGTTGCACAGATTCCGTCGTTGATGAAATATATACGCTCTGTTTTGGAAGTCCATCTTTATTCAGAACTATAGTTCCTGTAATGGCATCTCCATAATTGATCGTTTCAACTTTTACATTGTAACCATTGATTTCATATGTCTCTTCCTCATGACTGAGATTGTTCTGAACATATTCTATAAATGCATTTTCAATCTGTGTCCAATTATCATTAAGATTTATTTTTTCCATCTTTACATACTCTGTAAAGTGGTCAATTATGAAGCGTGAATACCCCTGGTAAATTGCATCAAGTTCCACATCTGTTGTACCCAACACAGTTGTAAGCATCTTTGACGATTTCGCCCCGGATGCAATGGAGCTAATATTCTGCTCCTTGATTTCCTCAGGGGATTCTGAGCCCTTTTGGCTCTCCGCCTCATCCTTCATCGTCGTCAGGAAATCATCCATTGCCATGTTTAATTCATTGACACAGGATTCAAGATCATCCATAACATAGATATCATCAATCGTAGCCGAAGCCCCTCTTAGTTCATGCGCAATAGGAACAATGACTACTTTAAAAACATCTTCTGGGAGAACTCCTGCTGTATTTAGCATATACTGCGTCTCAGAAGTAATAACAGGATCAAAATTGTAAGTCGAACTGTGTCCCATTTCATCTGTACGAACCCGTGTAAAGCTCAGTTCATATTCCTCTGCGTCCTCAACTTCCCTCCATGTGACAGCAATCTTTCGAACATTATCAGTGACATACGGAGTTTCCACAGCGTGAAGGTCGAGGATATGGAGAACAGCAGATGCTTCCGCAAGCTTTTTTTCCATATTTTCATTGTTATATAGCGTTGTCTTTATTTCATAGTCACCAGCTCCCGTATATGTTGATAAATAACTTGCGATGAAATCGGTTGGGCCTCCTACTACGGACAATGATCCCGGTTGAACACTTGTTCCTGAATGCGCACCGAACGACCATTGCATATTCATAGCATTAGGTGCAAAGTTTTCTGAATGAACATCGGCACTGATGGGCACATCCTGTGGTTTGTTTTCGTAGAGGACGTATTTGTCTTCGAGAGTAATTTTTGTGTTTCCTTCCCACTCACAGATATAGGAATAATATGGGAGTGATAGGTAATATGGTGCCTCTGGAGAGTGGTCAGAATAGCCATCGTCTGGTTCATCATTCCATAGAACAGAGGAGTATCCGGGGATATGCCATATTTCCAAGTAATCCTGACCTCCAGAGCTGTTACCATCAGCATTATTGGGTTGATCTGGTTCCCAACATGTATATTGCCATTGCTCTCCTGTAATCCATGTCCACGTTCCTTCGTGGCCTTCGTCTGTCCCTCCTGCCCAAAAATGGTATTTTCCTTGAACGTCATGACCTTTTATTAAATCAATTATAAAGTCGTTTTCTTCCTCGTTCGTAATTGTTACAAGATGCCCCCCGCGAGTCTCACATGCACTTTTCGCTTCTTTCCATGTCAACGCATCATCAAATATATAATAATAATTTCCATTGTATTCTTCAGCATCGTCAGGAATAATTGATGTAGTCACATCTTCAGCATTAGTCATGGAAGGAGATGAAACGCTTTCTTCCTCAGCTTCTTTCTTCTGCTCTGACTCTTGCGACAGTGTCTTCGGTTCTGTTTCCTTATTGGAATCAGCACCAGAATGACCACTCTTCTCCACATCTTCTTCAGGATTATTTTCTATGACATGTGTAACTACTTCCTGAATAGGTTCTTCATCAGCAGCCTCTTCTTGTTGAACATATTCTTCTTCAAACTGTTCTTGTAGCGCTTCCTCTGTCTCTGATTCTTCTGTTTGATCAGCGCTTTCATCAGCAAACTCTGCGTTCTGATCCTCTGTCAGAGGAGATCCCGCATCCTGATTATTAGCATCTTCTACAGTCACATCCTCAGTGGATGATTCTAACTCCTCATCATTCACATCACTGTATTTTTCAACACTCCAAACAGCGTACAGAATGCAATTCTCCACTGGGACAAATTCTTGCGACACTATCTCCCCATCACGCTCAAGGCTCCAGCCTAAGAACGTAACAACCGAATTTTCCTGGTCGCTCACAGGGAAAGTATCCACCGCTTCGCCAATCGGGACATTTTTATTCAGAACCTTAGTAGACTCTACCGTCTCCCCTAGGACATCATCCCACTCATTTTCGAAGCATCCACCGTTGGCATCAAGTATGACGGTATAATACTGTGCTTCTTCTGCATCTTCTGTTAATGACTCTTCTGCCGTTTTTCTTGCATCAGCCGGTGCTTCTGATGCTTCCTCGGCCTGTGCTGTTTCCCCCGCACTCGCCGGTTCTTCGGAAGTATCCTCGGACTCAGCCATTTCCCCATCACTTGCCGGAGCTTCTGAAGTTTCTTTGTCATACACTTCTTGTGCGATCTCTGATGTCCAGCCTGGATCCACATCTGTTGATGCCGCGAGAACACTGCCAGGGACTGATCCTATAATCAGCATTCCGGAAAGCAGCATAGCTGTTATTCGTTTCGTTAATTTACTCATAATGTGGACCTCCGTTCGTTATGATAATACTGTAGTAAGCTATTTTGCCGTCTTTGATTCTATTAATCCGGGACTGAAGGGTTGGTGGAGTTATAGCCTATCATGGACTATATAATACTATCTTTCATCAATTGAATAATGAATAGACCATTTTGGAGAGTTGGGAAGTTCACTGAGATCATTAGTTTTATATGAATACCTATAAATTCCATTCTCATCAATTGGTCCTTCATCAAACAGTGTTACTTCGTAACTAGTTGTATAAGTACGACAGAACATTCTAATAGTTATACCCGCACTTCTGAATAATTTCTCAAGATCGTTATGTACCCTCTTTCCTACATCTGTCATTTCTGCGATACAGTATACGGTTCCAGATCTACTGAACGGTATTTTTTTAACTGTATTTTTCATTATCATTAGCGGCTTA
>ODAI013066589.1_pt1 | contig 12727 bp, 7 predicted proteins | sample 1539321 | NCBI WGS metagenome assembly ODAI01 (sample SAMN02144231, study PRJEB22623) | gut metagenome | biome: sheep rumen | host: Ovis aries | place: New Zealand | reverse complement strand
GAAAGCATTAACGTCCGCCATGTATACCAGCTCGACGGACAGACTCCGCTTGACTATGTGATATATGTTTATTATGAAGTTAAATTCAAGAATATAGAAACTGCAGTGCCCTCGCTTGATGAACTGTTTGTAACCCGGAAAGAAGATAAGTACTATGTTATGAACGGCCCGGTTCCGGCAATAGCATACAATAATGTTCTGGGGAAAATAAATGCCGAAGCGGGAGTAAAGGAACTGATAGAGTCCGTAAACAGACTGTTTGAAAAGGCACTTGATTCGGACGAGGCTTTAAGAGCCTACATTGAAGGCAGCAGGGACGAAAATTCCTCCCTGAGCGACGATAATCTGTAAACGCTGTCGGAAAGGTATTCGGAGGCTGTAACGGCACTGCTCATGTTTACCGATCTGACGATCTCTTCAAGTTCTGCAGTGTTTTCTCCGAAATCTTCACATTTTAAAAGCAGGGTTTCGTGTATCGAGGAAGGTATCACATAGTAATCCGCATTCTCTTTAAGTATCGGATGCTTTGCCAGCTCATCATATAACACTCCGGAAGCTCCGTAGCTTTTCTCACTGTTCGTACATACAAGCATCTCGGTTTCATCCGGCAGTTCGCTTATGCCAAGCATGTCACTCATTTTAATGATTCTTAGCGGCAGCAGCCTGTTCATGTTGCGTCTGGCCTGTATCAGCAGCTCTTCCTTGCTTTTTCCCAGAAAATTTAACAGGGAATTCGTCACATTAATAAAACCGTTAAAATCCATAAATGAAGCATCGATCCTGAAAATAAGGGCAAGGTCCGACAGTCTGTAATGAGGCAGACGCGAGACCATGTCCGTGTTGACCTTGTAATTGATTATTGAGAAAACGATATGGTCATGAACCATTTCCCAGTTTAAATCCGGTACTTTTTGAGAAAAAGAAGGCTGCATACGTATGATTTCCGAAATGCTTTCTGCAATATCGGTGATCTCACGTCCGCCCGTATACTCTTCAAAAAAATAGTCAAGGGGTATCCTGGGGGATATGTTGCTGCCTTTTTTGGAAACGGTGAGTGTATGTATGATCACTCCGTTCAGCTTTGTGCTTTCGGAAAAAGAATAGGAAAACTCGTCTCCCCGGCCTGCGCTCAGTTCCGAAAGAAGTTCTTTGGTAAATTCATCATAGTCTTTCATTGTTGACCTCCAAATAAAAAATCAGCTTATGCCACGCATATGCTGATTTTATTATTTCAGGCCTTATATTTCAATTTACAGAATAACAGAAAATCATTTTTAAAATTATTGATTATGACAAGAAAAACACAGTGTCTTGCATGAAATAATCATCCGGCAGATGATAAAACATGGGTTACTTCAGCGACATCCTCACAAACTGCAGTGCAAGCTCTTCTTCCATGTTGCCGCTGTAAAGTTTGCCCTGTGCATAGTCGGCGTGGCACTTTTTAAGCAGAGTTTCCTGCTCGGAAAATTCCACATCGGTGGCAATCAGTTTCAGCCTCCAGTTGTGTACCAGTTCGGTAAAGGAAGATAAAAATTTGTCGGGGCTTATTCTTGTCTCGCCGTCGAACAATGCGCCTGAGAGCCTTACAAGTGCTACGGGCGCATTTAACAGAGCCGTAAGAGAAGAGTCTCCGGCGCCGAACTCGTCAAGTATGAAGCGGATGCCGAGCTTTTCAAGCTTTCTCATCAGTCCGATGGTCTCGGCGGGCTTCTTCTGAAGCACCTGCTCGGGCACGGAGATGAGGATCCTTGAAGGAGTCGCATCGCTTTCCTCGAGAGCATTATATACTATTTTAACGAAATCATCATCTATGAACTGGCCGGAAAGGCAGCCGACGATAAAATTGATGTCGGTAAATCCGGCGTTGTCGAATACCTTCTGCTTATGGCAGGCTTCTTTGATCGTCAGGGCAAATATTCTCTTGGCGATCAGATTGTCAGTTGAAGGATCGATATAGTCCTTCGGAAGAAGGCGCCCCTGTGAAGGGGAGTCAAGAGCAGGTATTATCTCAAGCGCTGCGGGACGGGCCGTTCTTAGGTCCATCTGTGCAGAACAAAGATAGGTAAAAGCATTGTCCGAAACAGTCTGGTTTAAAAGAGCGTTAAGCTCCATACGTTTCATTGCCTGCTTTGCCATCGAAGCATCATAATTATAAACCTTAGGCTCGCCTTCATTGATCGCATGGCTCAGGGCCAGACGAACATTGAGAGAGAGCAGCTGTACATTCTTTCCGTCTCTCGGTATGATGGCCGTCGCCATGTATACCTCAGGTGCGATATTCCTTGCGGAATTCTCAAAAGGCATGCAAAGCACATTGTAGAGCTTTGCCATCCTGTCTTCATATTCGGTAATGTTATCAAAATTCTGGGAAATCATTGCAAGCTCATCGGGCGCGATCCTTGCGATGAAATCATCGTCGGTAATATTGGCCTTAAGTCTTGTCGTAAAGTCAAGCATTAGCTCGTCGCCTGCCATATGTCCCGCGGAATTTGTTATCCTGTCATAGTTTGAAAGCCTGATGACACATACTGCGGCCATCTCACCTTCACGTAACGTCATTATGACACCTTCGAAAAGGTCATTGAACTGCGTATTGTTCGGAAGCTCCGTGAGCTTGTCGGTAAAGGCTATGCGGTTAACATCCTCATAAAGACCCTTTAATTCTTCATACTGGATGAGCAGATTGTCCTTTGAGAGGGTAGCTTCACGGGTGTCCGTCTCAAGACGTGTCACCTTGGAAATGAGCTTGCGGTTATCCTCAACGGATTTTTGCTGCTGTTCTTTTAGTTTATTTAAATTGCCGATAACGGCAATGAGCGCTGCAAGAAGTATCACCGCTATTGCCAGCACGACATAAAAAGCCGGACCCATATAAAACTCCTTTATAAAAAAATAAAAGCTTCCGAAGGGACTCGAACCCTCGATCTATTGATTACGAATCAATCGCTCTACCGACTGAGCCACGGAAGCATTTACATTACTTGACAAATTATATATCATGTGAGCGTTTTTGTCAATTAAATCTTTGTTAAGGAAAATTTGTAAATCGTTGACATAATGTTAAAAAAATGTTAAAATTTATTAATTAAATATGTAGTGTAAGGAGGGGGAATATGCAATACAGAACAGACCGTTACGGCAATAAGATTTCAATACTTGGCTTCGGCTGCATGAGGTTTACAAAAAAGGGCGGCAAGCTTGATTTTGAAAAGGCCGAAAGAGAAATAATGGCAGCCTATAAGCGGGGCGTAAATTATTATGACACCGCCTACGTTTACGGCGGAAGCGAGGCGCTGATCGGCGAAATATTCGAGAAAAACGGTATACGCGACAAAATAAATATTGCTACCAAGCTTCCTCATTACCTGATAAGAAAGCCCGAGGATCCCGAGAAATTCTTCTCGGAAGAGCTTGCAAGGCTTCGCACGGATCATGTGGATTACTACCTTATGCACATGCTTACCGACGTTGAAACGTGGAAAAGGCTTATCGGGCTCGGAATTCTGGAATGGCTTGAGGAAAAGAAAAAGAGCGGAAAGATCAGGCAGATCGGTTTTTCATATCACGGAGGAACCAAGGGCTTTATCGAGCTTATCGATGCCTATGACTGGGATTTCTGCCAGATACAGTACAATTACATGGATGAAAATTCCCAGGCAGGTGTCAAGGGACTTAAATATGCCGCTTCAAAGGGCATTCCGGTTGTGATCATGGAGCCTTTAAGAGGAGGCAAGCTGGTAAACATACCTGAGCGTGCAAAGAAGCTCATCGACAGATATCCTGTGAAGCGGACTCCGGCAGACTGGGCATTTCGCTGGCTCTGGAACCAGAGCGAGGTTACCTGTGTTCTTTCGGGGATGAATTCGGTCAGGATGGTAAAGGAAAACTGTGCTTCGGCTGATTCGGCACGGGCGGGAGAGCTTGGCGAACGCGACATGAAGCTCTACGAAAAGGTCCTTAAGATCATCAATTCGAAGATGAAGGTCGGATGTACGGGCTGTGCTTACTGCATGCCGTGTCCTAAAGGCGTCGACATTCCGGGAACCTTCGCTTCCTACAACATGTGCGCATCGGAGGGCTGGGTTTCGGGCTTCAGAGACCATCTTATGAATACGGCACTCCGCAAAAACTGCACCGGAGCTCTTAACTGCATAGAGTGCGGCAGATGCGAAAAGCATTGCCCTCAGCACATAGAGATCAGGAAGGAACTGAAAAACGCCCGTAAAAAGCTGGAAGGACCGGTTTACAGGGCGGCGACGTGGATAATAAGAAAATTCAGATTATATTGATGAGTGTGACATGAAATATGTGATTCAGCGCGTATCGCGCGCAAATGTAAAAGTGGACGGCAGGATAATCGGTGAGACCGGCAGGGGCTATATGGTGCTCATCGGGGTTTCGGATTCCGATAATGAGGAGATCGCGGACAAGATGACGGCAAAGATGCTGGGGCTTCGTATTTTTGAAGACGAAAACGGAAAGACCAATCTTTCGCTTGCCGATGTCGGAGGGGAACTGCTTCTCATTTCCCAGTTCACGCTGTATGCCGACTGCAGAAAGGGAAACAGGCCTTCGTTTATCAATGCCGGAAAACCGGAGCATGCAAACGCACTTTACGAATACATAATAAAAAAGTGCCGCGAGGCCGGATATAAAACCGAAACCGGTAGCTTCGGTGCCGATATGAAGGTTGAGCTTGTAAACGACGGACCGTTTACAGTGGTACTTGACAGCGAGGAACTGTTAAAAAAGAGAGAATAGGAGATAAACAGATGAATTTCAACGAAATGACAATTAAGGATTTTGTACAGACTCTTGCTTCAAAAGAACCGGTTCCCGGAGGAGGCGGAGCTTCGGCGCTCATCGGAAGCATCGGTGTGGCCCTCGGAAACATGGTGGGTTCGCTGACAGTAGGCAAGAAAAAGTATGCAGATGTGGAAGAGGATATCAAGGTGCTGATGTTCAAGTCGGAGAGACTTTCCGAAAAGCTTCAGGAGCTGATAGACAAAGACGCAGAGAGCTTTGCTCCGCTTGCAAAGGCTTACTCGCTTCCGAAGGAAACCGAAGAGGAGATCGCCGAGAGGAATGTGGTAATGGAGGCCGCACTTGAGGGTGCAAGCCTTGTGCCTATTGAAATAATGGAAACGATATGTGAGGCAATAGATATAGTCGGGGAATTCGCGCGCAAGGGTTCAAAGCTCGCGATAAGCGATGCCGGAGTTGCAGCGATCGCACTCCGCTCGGCACTGCTCGGGGCCTCTTTAAATGTATTTATCAATACTTCTTCAATGAAGAACAGGGCGCTTGCCATGGAGCTTGAGGGCAGGGCAGGCGAGATGATAAACGAGTACGGCGCCAAGGCAGAAAAAATATTTAATATAGTAAAAGATAAACTGTAGAAAGCACGGAGAAACAAAATGGCACAATTATTACTGGGAAAAGAAGTAACCGCGAGTCTGAACGCAAGGATAATGAATGATATCGCAGAGCTTGGAAAAAGCGGCATAATGCCAAAGCTTGCAATAGTGCGCGTCGGTGAAAACGAAAGCGACGTGGCATATGAGCGCGGTGCTGTAAAGCGCTGTGAAACGCTGGGCGTTGTATATGAAAAATTCCTGCTTGGAGCAGACTGCAGCACGGACGATGTGCTTGCGATTATCGAAAAGATCAATAATGACGATAAGATCCACGGATGCCTGCTTTTCAGGCCCCTTCCGAAGCATCTTGATGCCGAGAAAATCGAGAATGCCCTAAGACCGGAAAAGGATGTCGACTGCATGACAGAGCGCTCGATAGGTTCTGTGTTTACGGGAAAGAACGTGGGGTATCCTCCCTGCACGCCTCAGGCATGCATGGAGATCCTTAAGCACTACGGTTATGAGCTTAAGGGTAAGAACGTGGTCGTTGTCGGACGTTCCCTGGTTGTGGGAAAGCCCGTCGCAATGATGTGCATGAAAGAAAATGCGACCATTACAATCTGTCACACAAAAACGGTGAATATGCCTGAGATTACAAAAAAGGCGGATATACTGATAGTTGCAGCCGGAAGACCCCGTATCGTCGGAGCCGATTATGTTTCGGAAGGCCAGACGGTTATCGATGTCGGAATAAATGTCGATGAAAACGGCAATATGTGCGGCGATGTTGATTTTGACGCTGTTTCGCCAAAGGTTTCGGCAATAACGCCGGTGCCCGGAGGCGTAGGCGGTGTAACGACTTCGGTACTGCTTTCGCACGTGGTTGATGCCGCAAAAAGGAGCCTTTGATATTTAAAGGAGGGTAGCATGAAAAGATTACACGTTTTGCTTGTAATTGTGCTGATGGCAGGAATGCTTTTTTCTGCCGTTTCCGCAAAGGAACTTAAGGATGCTTCGGACATCGGCGGAGAAATAGTTTCTCTTCTGGCCGGTTCCGGAAGCTTCGCCGATAAATGCTGCTCGGATTATGGTTACCGGGATCTCGGGAAAAATACGGAATATGATCTTGCGACGCTTTATGAGCGTATCGATGAGGCCGTAAAGGCTTTTGACAAGGACGGGACATTTGCGGGATTTTCCGATGAAAGCATCTTTGAAATTGTTGATATTTCGGATCTTAAGCTCGGCAGCAATGATACTTTTACAACCAATCTTCAGATTGTTTACAATGTCTACAGGCTTGACCATCCTCTTTTCTTCTGGCTCAATCCGGTCTTTTCCTTTAATTATACGACAATGGCGCTAAGGTGTGACGAAGACTATCATGAGGCTTCGGCAAGATTGGCGGCATATGAAAAGATCAAGGCCGAAACAGAAGACTACTTTGAATATGCAAAAGACTGTGAGGATACTTATTCCAAGGTTACGGCCATCACCTATCTCATGGCACAGAAAAATGATTATGCCTTTGATGAAAACCACTATCCGAGTTTGCTTAATTCAGATCATAATATAATCGGAATTCTTGCCGATGATCATACTGCTGTCTGCGAGGGCTATTCAAAGAGCCTCCAGCTGATGCTTAATTATCTGGGAATTCCCAATGTGCTGGTTTACGGAGAGGCCAAGGCCGACGGCAGCACAAGTTGGGAAAGACATGCCTGGAACATGATCATGATGGACAACGGCAGATACTATTACTTTGATCCTACATGGAGCGATTTTGACGTCAGGGGAGTTTTTGACACGGAACTTGAGGATCTGCCGTACAGAGTGACCTACAGATTCCATGCCAAGGGTTCTTCGTTTACCTCATCACACAGGGCCTTTGATTCATCTCTCGACAGCGCCGACTATCTTTATGCACTTCCGGAGGCGGCTTCGTCGGATTATATACCCGCTGTTTCGGGAGTCCTTCCCCGCGAAACCTTCAATGCGGGCGCTTCATATTACACAGAAAACTACATAAGCAACGGTGATTACAGCTTTGTGGTAATGCAGAATGACGGTGTTCACAGGCAGGCTGAAATCGTCGGACTTTCAAATGCTCTTGCTAAAGAGACAAGCATTATAATACCTTCCGAAATCAGTTATCAGGGCGTTGTTTACAAGGTGTGCGGCGTGGATATGGGCATAGCGAATTACAATGTCCGTGATCTCACTTTTTCTGAGGGAATTACGTATATGAGCGGAAATGTTGCGAATATAGCGGCCCCGCTTGAAAACGTAAATCTGCCTTCAAGTCTCGGATTTATAATGTATAACGGTTTTGCGACCATGAATCTCAAAAAGATTTCCGTGTCATCGGAAAATCCTTACTATACAGAAGCTGATGGAGTGCTTTATTCAAAGGATATGAAGCAGCTTATTGCATATCCGGCAGGAAAAGACGATAAGAGCTTTACCGTTCCCGAGACAGTCGCAATAGTCGATCCCATGGCTTTTATGTGGAATACGGCCCTGGCGGAAATAAACATACCTGGAAATGCAAATCTTTATTTTGAAAACGGCGCGGTTTATGACAGGGAAAGCAACAAGCTGATAAAATACCTTGCCGGCGGAAACGAAACAAGGGCGTCAATTCCTAAAAAATGCGGAAATATTGCTGATTATGCTTTCTTCGGAACCGGATTTGATGATATCGTGATATACAATAAGGACATGGAGCTTAACGACGAAGGAAGCAATATGCCCGACTTTTATAAGCTTTCTTCTGTGATTTCAAGCAAAAAAGTAAATATTTATGCTTATTCCGGTTCGACCGCCCAGGCATTTGCGGATTATTATGAAGATGATATTTTTGTTTTTAAGGACATCGCCGGACTTGTCCCTGAAGAACATTTGCTCACCATAAATGAAGACACAAAAGAGCTTCTTGAAAACAAGGATGCCGGAATTGTTCTTTGGGGACTGGAAGACGGAGAAAGCTATTTTGGAGAAGTGAGCTTTACGGTAAGCTGTGAGCAGGCATGCATGGTACTGATAATGAAGGACGGAGCAAAGAGCTACACAAGGCTTAAGGCTGGTGCCGGCGAGGAGGAAAATACTTACATTTTTAGCTTTGAAGCCGATGCGGATTTTGAAATCGCAATCGTAAAGGCAGGAGATTTTAATCTTGACGGCAGGGTGGATTCCGCCGATGCACTGCAGATACTGCGCTATGATGTCGGCAAGCTTACGGATGTGAAAATACTGCAGCTGATCGCAGGAAACGTCAGCGGAAATGACAGCCTGATAAACTCTGCGGATGCCCTGCAGGTGTTAAGATATGATGTCGGAAAGACTTCGTTTGCCTGGTAACAGGTTGAAAATCTGAAAATTCTATGGTATAGGAGGAGATATCAGTATGAGAAAAGTTTTTAAGAGGGCAGCGGCCGCCGTCATGAGCGCCGTGATGATGTTTACACAGTTGCCTGAGTTTACGCCAAAATTACAGAAGGCAAATGCCGATATGCAGGAAATTGCCGGAGATGAAACAATAAAGGAATTGCAGCTGTCATCGCTTGTTCTTGATTGTACCGATGAAGAGCAGTGGTTTTCGTATACTCCGTCAGAGGACGGTATTTACGAGATTTCAAGCTTCGGTGAGAATGTGGATTCCGATGTATTTATTTATAATGATGAAGCTGACATCCTGGATTATGCCTCATATATAGATGAAGAAAACGACAACTTTTTCTTGGCTGAATATCTGACCTCAGGTGAAACATATTATTATTGTATTAGATTTAATGGGGGTGACAGCTGTACTCTCTTATTTGAGAAGAAAAGCGTCACCGATCTTGAAACAGGAAAAATAAACTATATCGACAAAGACGGAACAGGAAACCGCTGGTTCAGGTTTAAGCCCGGCAAGGCATCGGATTACAGGGTGGCATCCGATGCGAAAACTGTAACTTATTTGTCGAATTCATGGCAGAATTATCGGAAATACTCTTCTGCAGTCGAAACAATAAAGCTTACCGATCTTGAAGAACTTGAGGAAGAATGTGAAGTATTTGTCTGCGTCGATCAGTCGTCGCTTGCCGAAACGGAAGATCGCTTCATGCTTTCAATGGTTGAGGCAATATATGATCCCGAGTACGGAATTCAGGATAAAGCCAGTGGGAAACGTAATTATTCTGATTCTACAGTTACGCCCGGAGACGAAATAAATCTCGAAGTAGAGGCTCTCAACGACCGGGAAATTGTATATGCCAAATGGTATAAAGTGCATAATTCCGAGGTGACATTAATTCAGAAAGGGGCTGTAAAAAGCCTTGATTACACGTTTGACACTTTAGGCGACATAGAATGCTATGCGTTTGATAAGTATTTCAATTACGACAACCTTTTATATACATTTTCCGTTGATAATTCTTTTATTGCCGATGCAAAGGGCCCGACAGTGCTTTTTGCAACAGATACAGCTGAGTCTTTTGATTTTGAAGTAGAAGCTACGGCTACGGATCCTTCAAATATTTCATATGAATGGTATTATTACGATGACAAAGACAGGGTCGTTATCGGCACTACCCCCCAAATTACCGTGGAAAAACCGTTTAGGGATAGTTATTTCTGTGAGGTTAATGACGGATATGGGAGTGGAACGTGTGTTGAGTTTTCGGTAATCAGTGATTTTACTGTGCTTCACGAGTCTGAACCGTTTGTGTTTACCACCGATGTTAAGTACAAAGGATTTGTTTTCACACCTGATAATGATGGTAAGTACAGTTTCTGTCTTGATAATATGGAAGGAAGTTCTGCGCCCGATTTAGCAGTGTTTGCTTCAACGGGAGAAGAACGAGGTTTATTTGATACAGTTATTAACGAAAACAGATTGGTTGAAACATATGAGCTTGAAGGCGGCAGCCGCTATTACCTTCAGTATATATGCAATGGATGCAGTGATTGCAGGATTGAGGTTTATCCCTATATGGATAATGATCTCAGGATTTATCCCGAAGAAAAAGTTGACGAGTCAAATAGTGTTTCTTTAGCTATGAAGCTTAATGCAAGCAGGGAATTAAAGGTTGTGGCAAAGGCTGACGACACAGAAGGACTTAAATATCAGTGGTATAAAATGATTGACAACGAAGAGCAGATAATGGAAGGAGAAACAGGTACTTCACTTACTGTTACCAAGGAAAACAAAACGATGGATGTCTATGCTTGCGTGGTGGCAGATAATTACAGGAATATTGCAAAAGCGTATTTCTACATTACTCTCGATAATGAACTTCAGGCATGGGTTAAAGGTACTGACAAGAAGAATTTTGATTTTGTAAGCGTCAAATCCGGCGAAACTGAGCTTACTTTAGAAGTTGCGGCTTCGGTCATTGAGGGCGATATCAGTTATGACTGGAGGTCGAATGATGAGGAAGTTTCACTCGGTGATGAAAGTATGCTGACAGTAAGCGCTCCTTTCGGTTCGGAGTATGTATGCGTTGTCAGTGACGACTATGGAAACAAAATGAACGTTACATTCCTGATTGTATCCGATATCATACCGATAGGACTTAATGATACCAGAACAGGTGAGCTTAATCGTCTTGAAAAAGCATACTTTTCATTTACACCGGAGGAGGATGGTACTTATATTTTTGATGCATACGATGTTAATATGGAATTTACAGGTGCAATCTATCTTGACGGAGTAAAGGTGGCTGATGAGGATACATATTGGAGCTCGGTAAATAACGGACCGAACAGAATGGAACAGTATTTTGATCTTTCAGGCGGAAAAACATACATATACACACTCGAAATCAATTCTGATAATAAAAAGGCAGATTATGAGCTTACGGTTATGCAGGAAAAGGACAATAATTTAAGTGTGAGCTCCGGAGAAGATGGATATTTCAGTGTAAAACCCGGCACAAAGCTTACTCTGCAACCCGTTGTTACAGGTGATGATGTTTCCGGATTGCGTTATGAGTGGACGAAAAACGATACTTTTTTGCAGGGACAAAGCGGTTCAAGCATGGAAATAACTGTTACAGAGAATCCTGAATACCGGGTTACTGTATTTGATAAATACGGTAATAATGCTTCATGCAATTTTGAAATCCAAGTTGAAAATGAACTGAAGGCATGGATAAAGGGAAAAGAAAATAAGACAAGTGAAAATATAATCCTTGATCCCGAAGCCCAATCCCTGACCTTCGAGATTGAATACTCTGCAATTGATACTGACGGTATAGAAATCAGCTGGGCAAGTGAAAATGAAGAATTTGCCGATAAAACGGGACCGACAGCTACATTTACGGCTCCTTTTTCGAAAAACTATTATTGTTACGTGACCGATAAATACGGAAATAACGAGGATGTGCAATTCAAAATTATAAGTGATATGACAGAAATTAAGAACGGAGAAACAAAAACTCAGACCGTTAACAGTTATGATAGCAAGTGGTTTTCGTTTACTCCCGAAAAGGACGGAGTGTATGTTTTCGTTTGCAAGCCGAAATCTTACGATATATATGGCGTTCTTTATGATGCTGAAAGTAATAGAATGTGGGCATCAGATTTTGAAGAGACGAGATATGAACTTAAGGCAGGAAAGACTTATTATTACCAGCTTACTAATTATGAAGATTATGAAGACGAAACGGACAGTGAAACAGTGTCGTTAACGGTATATGAATACATAGAGAATCATCTTGAGGCCTGGGTAAAGGGCAGCAGGGAAAATGATTACTATAAAAAAACTGCCTGGTTTATTGTTCAGCCTGATGTTGCAAAGGCAAAGCTTAAGATCGAATATGCTGCAGACGATGAAGAGGGAATTGTCTGTACATGGAAAAGCTCGGATGATGAGACAGGAAACGGAACCGTGGCAGAGGTAACTGCCGCGGACGGTAAGAAAGTTGTTTTTTATGTTAACGACCGATACGGCAATGAGGAAAAGGTGGAATTTTATCTTGTGGAAATCGCCGGAAGCATTTCCTGCAATGAAACAATTGAACTGAAAAGCGGCGAGGATGATTTTTCATATTATATGTTTGTCCCCCAAAAAGCCGGTTATTATAAGATATATTCAAGCGGCAGCATTGATACTGCAGTGGATAGCTTTTTACAGCTGGGAGAATATGCTTATTCGGATAGATCTTATGATGATCAGGATAATGGTGATACGAATTTTTGTCTCGAATTTAAGGTTTACGAAGCTAACGTACCTATTTACTTCAACTTTTATGCTTTGGCTGGGGAGGGAAGCTATTCCGTAACGCTTGAGGAAACAGAAAAACCGGAGAATTTACATACCGTAAATCTTCAGGTGTATGATACAAAGGATAAGGGGACCATTGTTATCCAACGCATTATTG
>ODAI014386811.1_pt1 | contig 12728 bp, 10 predicted proteins | sample 1539321 | NCBI WGS metagenome assembly ODAI01 (sample SAMN02144231, study PRJEB22623) | gut metagenome | biome: sheep rumen | host: Ovis aries | place: New Zealand | reverse complement strand
TGGCGGCTGGACTTACTGTTACCCGCCCGGATACCGACGATCAGCACGCTTCACGCAATCAGATGCGCGCGAGTATCATTATGCTGCTCGGAGGCAGAGTTGCTGAGGAGCTCATCCTTGATGATATCTGTACCGGTGCTTCAAATGACATTGAACGCGCTACCTCGACTGCAAGAAATATGGTCACAAAATACGGCTTCTCCCAAAAACTTGGAACTGTAGTCTATGGCTCCGATAACGATGAGGTCTTCCTCGGCAAGGACTACGGTCATACCAGAAATTACAGCGAATCTGTTGCGGCTCAGATAGACGAAGAGGTCAAGTCAATCATCGAAAAGGCTTACTCAGACTGTGCTGATATCCTTAGGAGAAATATCGACAAGCTCCACCTGCTTGCAAAGTATCTGCTTAAATTCGAGAAGATCGACGGTCCGGACTTTGAAAAGCTCATGCGCGGTGAGATCACCGAGGATATTCTCGCTGATGAACCCAAGGAGATCGCTGAAAATGTAAATGATAAGGAAATTTAATGTCCAACAGGCTGCTGCGGTATGCGGCAGCTTTTTTTCTATTGCATTATCATCACTAATGTGATATAATAGTAGTCGCGGTACTGCCCGCACATCCTATCAACGGAGGATTTCATGAATTCAACTGCTCTTATTCTGTGCGCCGTTGCAGCTGCGGCGCTTGATATATGCGCACTCGTGCTTATAATCTCTGCCTATGCGGAGCGTAAGTCGAGCCGTCACTACTGGAAGCATACGACCGGCTGCATGGAGCTCGCAGAGCCCGGCTGCTCCTTCCCCCTCGGCTGCGATGAGATAATTATCGGCAGACATGCTTCCGCTGATATCCGCCTTCCTGATATATCAGTTTCACGCTACCATGCCATGCTGACAGTTTACAAGGGCTTCTGGACTATAACCGATATCGGCTCTAAATCCGGAGTTTTCATAAACGGCAATCTTATAAAACAGGCTGTGCTGCGTGAAAATGACGTCGTTTTCATCGGATCGCACAGGCTCGTATTCCGCAGAAGGAGGGAAAAGGAATGAACAATCCCGTCTCTTACATCTTCTCCTGCCTTTTCGTGCTTAGTGCTCACGCTGCAATGCTTGCGAACGTTTTCATCAACGGCAGCTATGACAATGTATCGCAGCCTGTTGTGCTAACTGCCGCTGTAATGCTCCTTGACGTTACCTATTTTATCATAATGCTGTTCTTCAGACAGTCGTCCTATACAATAGACTTCCTGCTTGTGCTTGTGTTGAATATGAGCGTCATTTTTCAGTCGTGCTTCGGCGGAGTCAGCCTTTCGGTAAAGCACTATATTACCGCTGTCGTTGCCCTTGCTGCATGCCGCGCAGGATATATTATGTGCCGCAATTACAAGTGGATACAGTCAAAAAGAAAATTCGTCTATATCGGCATCGGCGTTTGTATGCTGCTTATCCTGACACTGACCGGCAGCAGAAGTATGTGGATATCCATCGGCTCATCAACTACTATCCAGCCCTCGGAATTCATGAAGCCTCTGTTTGTACTTGCTTGTGCCACGACTGTAACTGAGCAGCAGAACAAGCGAAAGTTCCTCATATTCAACATAGTTTACGAAAATATCGCTCTGTTCGGACTGATAATGGCTGTCTGCCTTCTCCAGTGGTGGTGCCGCGACCTCGGAAGTCTTCCGACATTTATGGGTATCTACATCAGCGGCTTTCTGCTGAGAATATGCTATCCTAAGGCAAAGCTCTCAAAAAAGACTTTCATTGCAGCAGGTACCTGCCTGTTGATCGCCGCAGTTATTGCCTTCAGGCTCGCACCAGATTACGTTCAGGAACGTCTGCACTCGGATATCTGGAGCGATCAGAATGGCAACGGTTATCAGCAGTCCCAGGCTCTCATTGGCATCGCCAACGGCGGCTGGATCGGCACAGGTCCCGGAAACGGAAATCTATGCAATGTATTTGCTCATGACAATGATATCGTTTTCGCTACTGTCTGTGAGGAATGGGGGCTTCTCTATGCACTGATGATGATCTTCGTCCTGCTCATTATGATGGCTGTCCCGCTGATAATCCCGCCGCGTTCGTACTACCACGGAACTATGGCTGCCGGAGTGTGTGCTGCTTTTACCGTACAGACTGCGCTCAATATCTTTGGCTCGTGCAATATGATACCGTTCACCGGTGTTACTATACCCTTTATTTCCTCAGGAGGAAGCTCGATGCTTGTAAGCGGTTTCATGGCGGGAATGCTTATAGCTGCCGTTTCTCCGTGGCTTGAAGAACCTCCTGCGCGCAGCTATCCGCGCAGACCTTCCACACCGGTAAGGAGGATTCCAGGATGAAAAGTATCAGACGCTGTCAGCACATCATAAGTCTGTTCCTCGTTCTGTTCATCGCGGGTATGGTAACTCTCGTCTTGAAGATACAGCGGGAAGCTTCATTCTATATGATGAACTCCCCAGACCATAAGCTCGGTATGGTATACGACAGATTCGGTGACGTCCTCTTTGACGGTACTCTCGAGGAGGGAGATACTTCAAGATATCCCTACGGTCACTTCATAGATGTCGGTAACCTCATTGGCGATGACAAGGGACAGATGTCCAATACGCTCGTTGCAAAAAATATCGAAAAGCTCAACAATTACAGCTTTTCAGAAGGCCTTGTCAATGAAGGCGGAAAGGCTTCTATCCATACTTCCCTCGACCATAAGGCTAATCAGGCAGTCTATAATTCCTTCTATGGCTGCGACGGCTGTGCTGTGGCTTATAATTATATGACAGGCGAGATACTTGTCTGCACAAGCCTCCCATCTCTCGACGTTACAAAGGGCTACGCAGATATCGAGAACTTCCGCAGCGGTACGCTTATCTCAAAAACGCTGCACGGTACTGTTCCCGGTTCGACACAGAAGGTCTCGACCGTTATTTCAGCACTTGAAGTTATGGGACCTGAAAAGCTTTTCTCAAAAAGCTATACCTGCACCGGAAAATATACCAACAAAGGCGGAAAGGAGATTGACTGCCATGAGATATACGGCCACGGTACTCTCAATCTTCAACAGGCTGTCGAAAAGAGTTGCAATCCGTTCTTCGCTCAGCTCATCGAGGACCCTGATCTTCCGCTGAACAAGCTGGAAAACGTATACGAAAAGCTCGGATATGCAATCAACGGCGATGATCCGGATTATATCGACATCGACGGTATTGAGTGCGAAACTGCTTCTACTACGCTGACTGACCCTTATGACTTCCAGACCCAGTGGGGCTGCATAGGTCAGGGTGATACTCTTATAAGCCCGATCCAGCTCATGATCTGGCAGAGCGCTATTGCTAACGGCACCGGAAGGGTTACAATGCCCCACCTTATCAGTAAGGTCACTGACGTAAAAGGAAAAGTGACCGAGACTGCCTCGACCGACTATTCAAAGAAGCTGTTCTCCGAGGAGACTGCAAACACTATGAGGCAGATACTCCTTACCAACGGAGCAAATAATTATTCATATCTGATAAGCGGATACGATCTCGGCATAAAGAGCGGTACCGCTCAGGTCGAGGATGGGGCTAAGGAGAATTCCCTGCTGGTCGGTTTTGTGGACGATCCTGATCTTCCGGTCGCCTTCTGCGTTGTGCTCGAGGACAGAAACAGCACCTATCTCAAACCTGAACAGATAGTCAAGGTGATGCTCGATTCACTTTCGGCTGACCTCAAATAAAAACTGTAATTATTGACAAATATATCCCGTATAGTTTGTATGGTATTAACAAACTTGACAAAAATCCCTTGTATATTTTTTAAAGTAATGGTATAATATAACTACAAAGTTAATGCTTTAGCTTTTGCTGAGGCTTAAAGGAGGACTAATATGAAAACTACCATTACCGCCAAAAAAATGCAGATACCACAGAACTTCACAGAATATGCCGAAAAAAGGATTGACACAAGGCTCGGAAAATTCTTCGGTGACGACGCCGATGCAAAAATAGTTATCTCCGAGATCAAAACTCAGATTGAACTGGAGCTCACCGTTAAGTATAACAGCATGATCTTCCGCGCTGAGCGAGCTGCTGAGGACAAGTACGTTGCTCTTGATGATGCTATTGATAAGATCATAAGACAGATCAGAAAGAACAAGACAAAAGTTGAGAAAAAGCTCAAGGATACCGCCTTCAAGGAGGCTTTCGCTTATCCCGTTCCCGAATCTGTTGATTATGAGATCATTAAGCACAAAAAGTTCAAGCTTCGTCCTATGAGCGTTGACGAGGCTATTCTCCAGATGAATATGCTTGATCACGAGTTCTTCATGTTCACGAACGGCGATACCGGTCTTATCAACGTCGTTTATAAGCGCGATGACGGTAACTATGCTGTTTTGGAGCCGGATAACGGCTGATCTTTTACGCAATCTCAGGTATGCCGGACAATTCGTCCGGCATATTATATTGAACGCAGATATTTTTTCATTTGCTGTATTTATGGAGGTAAATTATGGATATCAATAAGAAAAAAGCTATCGAAAACAGGATAAACGCAGTTGGCGAAAAGCTCCGCAGAAACAATATGGAGTTCTACTACGCTGAAAACGCTTCTGACGTCAGAGGTATTGTTGAGTCGCTTATGAAGGACGGCGATACAGTCACTCACGGCGGCTCTGTCAGTATGGCGGAATGTGGGATCAGTGAGCTCCTTAATTCCGGAAGATATAACTACCTTGACCGCTCAAAGGCGTCTTCACCCGAGGAGGCTGACGAAATATACAGAAAAGCTTTCAGCGCTGACGTTTTTATTTCAAGTGCAAACGCTATTACTGATGATGGAGTGCTCTATAACGTTGACGGTAACAGCAACCGTATCGCTGCTATCGCTTTCGGCCCTTCGTCTGTTATAATCATTGCAGGCTATAACAAGCTCGTCCACGACCTCAGAGAGGCTGAGATGCGCGTAAAAACACAGGCAGCCCCCCCTAACTGCGTAAGACTTAGCTGCCCGACCTACTGTGCCGAAAAGGGTGAGTGCGTTTCACTGCTGAAGGCTGACCACGAAATCTCCGACGGCTGCGGAGGTGACGGACGAATATGCTGCAACTACCTCATTTCTGCTCAGCAGCGCCATAAGGGACGTATAAAGGTCATTCTCGTGGGTGAGGAACTCGGTTATTGAACTGATGAGGTGTTGTTTTGCCGCAGATATGTGATTTGCTTTCGTACTTTATTATATATTCGTTTCTCGGCTGGTGCCTTGAAGTTGTCTATCAGGCCGTCAAGCATGGGAAATTCATAAACCGCGGTTTCCTTAATGGTCCGTACTGCCCAATCTATGGCTTCGGAGTAGTCATTGTAACCGGAGCTCTTGAGCCTATCAAGGGGAATATCTTTATCCTTTTCGGCGGCTCAGTCATACTTACAAGCGCTCTCGAACTTGTGACCGGGTTCGTTCTTGAAAAGATATTCCATATGCAGTGGTGGGACTATTCTGAGGAACGCTTCAATATAAGCGGCTATATATGCCTGAAATTCTCTATGTTCTGGGGGATAGCCTGCCTTGCCGCAGTAAGGCTTATACATCCTGCGGTCGAGGACCTTGTATGGGCACTCCCCTATCCAGCTGAGGCTGTGTGCGTTACAGTTATAATGATCGGCTTTGCAAGTGATATGGCTGTAACTGTCGCTTCTATCGTTCATATTAAACAGCGTATCGCCCTGCTTGACGAAATTTCAGCCCAGATGAGACTTATCTCCGATAAGACCGGTGAACGGCTGTTCAGTGCTGTTGAAAATGCTAAAAACCGCAGGGATGAGCTCAACACAAAAACTGCTGATACCCGGAAAAAACTTGAGGAGCTGCATGAAAAATATAAGACTGTCTTTGAACAGAAAACTGCCGGCATGAAGCGCTTCAAAAAGGCATTCCCGAAGCTTGACAGGATATTTGATAAAGATGAGGAAAATAAACTATGAAGAAAAAACTGATGTCTTTCGTTCTTGCAGCAGCTGTGCTGTCATTGGTAAGCTGCTCCGCCAGCGGAAGTACCCACAATGATCAGTCATCCGAAAAGCTGACTGAAACGTCCGAAACTAACACTCCTGCCGGAACGGAAAATGTGTCCACTAATAAGCCTGAGGAGACTGTCACTCAGGCTCCAACTGAACCTGAGCCATTTGAAGTCGGGTCAATGCCGGTGCTGTCTATCATGACGTCTGATCAGGGCAGCGGTTCTCTCGACTTCGTCACAAAGCCTGTCACACGTCACGTTGCAGTCGCTAAGGCTTCATGGACCCCCGGATACAAGATCCCTCCTGAGCCTTATTATGAGGAATGTACTGTTACTCTAACCGATACGGATAATTCAGTCCTGCTTGATTCAGCAGAAGCTAAGGTCAAGGTGCGCGGCAACTGGACTACAAGCTATGATAAAAAACCGCTTCGTATCAAATTCAGCGAAAAACAGAATCTCCTCGGACTGAATAACGGAAATGAGTATAAAAACTGGGTGCTGCTCGCAGAGTACAAGGACTCCTCCATGCTCCGCGATAAGACTGCACTCGCTATATCACGCGAAATTCTCGGCGCTGATGGACTCTATGCCTCGGATGCGGAGCTTGTTGAGGTGCAGATAAACAACGAATACTGGGGCGTTTATCTTCTCGCTGAGTTCCAACAGATAAACGAAGGAAGAGTTGATATCACCGATGTTCAAAAGGACTATACCGGCACCGATATAGGCTATTTCCTTGAATTTGACGGATACTACGACAACGAGGAGCCGCTGAAGGGCTTCCTTCCTGATTATCATGATAACGCTCCGCTTGTCCCCTACAATGGCGCTGGGTCAGCTTCAAGATCCATGACCTGCCTCAACGACGGCAGTGATCCATACAAGAGCAGCGTCGGTATCACTATCAAAAGTAATATCTATTCACAGCAGCAGCACGACTTCATAGAATCATATATCAACAATGTTTACGATATCATGTACTATGCTGCCTATGAGGATAAGGCGTATGCCTTCAATGCCGATTATTCCGCTATAAGCGAATCGTCCTCACTTACTCCGGAGGCTGCAGTGAGAGCTGTTGTAGACGTTGATTCACTCGCTGATACATACCTTCTGAATGAGCTGTTCTGCGATGCCGATCTTTATTGGTCAAGCTTCTTCATGGACGTTGACTTCGGCGACAGCGGCAGCAGGATGCTGCGCTTTGAAGCACCGTGGGACTTCGATTCCGCACTCGGCAACAAGGACCGCTGTGCCAACGGCCATGGATTCTACGCTGCAAATATCCTCACCGATGTGAATGATACTTACTATACTATCAATCCGTGGCTTGCTGTTATTATCAATACGGACTGGTTCCAGGATGTAATAAAGGAGAAGTGGACCGCTGCATATGAAGGCGGCACGTTCAGCCGCGCAGCTTCTATGATAGAACAGGATTCTGATACTCATACGGAAGCTTTTGCAAGGAACTACGCAAAGTGGAAAAACAATACCACAAGAAGTGAGGTCAGCGGTGAGCTGTGCCGTGCAGCTCTGAAATGCAGCACCGAGAAGGAGGCGGCTGACTATCTTGAAAGCTGGCTCGCAGTAAGAGTTGAGTTTATAAACGATCAATGGCATAAATAAAGCTATGTAAAATGAAAAGCCCCGAAGCTTCTGCCTCGGGGCTTAATTCTGTGTTGTACCGCTTTCAGGCGATCATTTTTATACGGGAAGCTTTTTGATTATGTCAAGCTTGTACTGCTGTATCGCGAGCGCATCCTTATTTGTGATACCAGGCATACCGTCAACGTCAGCTTTGATTTCGTTTTCAGGCTTAATGCCCTTTTCCTTGCCAACTCCGTAAACATCGGGATTCGATACACACTGCATGATAATTACCGCGTCAGCCATATTTACCTGACCGTCGCCGTTTGCGTCACCGTAGAGAATATCATCATTCTCACTTGTGGGCTGAGTTTTTTCGTATTCATAAACTACAGTGATAGTATTGTATGTCACGGTCACGTCTGCGCCAGTCTCGCTGTTTGTGGAGGATTTCCACCAATCCTGGAACTCGATGTATGTATCCCTGATAATTGCGGGTTCATTTTCAAGATTTGTTTCAGCATCGATCGGGATAGTAAATGTTCCGTCAAATTCAACTGTATTGTCAGCAGTTCCTCCGCCGTAGCTGAAAGCCTTGCTGCCCCAGTGCAGAGTACCATCCGCAGTCTCAAGCTTGTTGAAGCAGAGACCGCCGCCTCCGCCGTACCAACCAGAACCTGTTGAGCAGCTTGCTGTTGTGTTAATTATGACCTTTCTGAGTGCGGATGCGTCCTCTATCGGGATCATCGGAAGATCGTTCGCAGACTTTTCAAGCTCGCTGAAATTGTAAGTAACTTCCTTTGTCTCGGGCTTTTCAGGCTCAACGTAAAGTGTTGCATCTGTAGCTTTGTCAGATATAACGATCTGTGCTGCGGAGAGCGGAGAAAGTTCAACTGTGATAGTGCTGCCGGAGAGATCGTTCTGCACGTCAATTACACGGATATCGCTGTGATCCTGCTCAATAGCGTATACAACTGCGCTTTTGTAATTCTCAGCACCGCCGCTTATAGTTATCTCAGCCTTCTCAGTATTGTTCTTGTCCTTGTTTGAGAGAACCAATGTAACATTTGAAGTATCACTGCCGTTTATGGAAGCAAATGCTGCCGATTTGGATAGATCTTCAGTCGAAGCACTTACAAGAGTGTCACCGAAGGAACTTCCTTTACCGTCGTAATTGGTATAAAGATTGATCGCAGATTCAACATAGGGACACTTGGAAAGAGAACCCCAGTATGTTGCGAAGTAAACATTGTTGAGCGCGAATGCACCAAGAGCCTCGACCTCTGCAATACCGGATATTACCGATTTTCCGGTGTTTGCCTCGTCGCCGATATTTGCAACGTTGTACTCGGAAACAGCAAGCTTAGTTCCGGGATAATAGTTCTCAATTGATTTCTGGAGAACGTTCAGGAAAGGGAAATACTGTCCCGCCCACGGCTGGAGCCAGCTGTTTTCAACGTAGGTCGGATCATAAAGGCTTCTTGCTGCCTGAAGTATCGCATCATCAGTCGAACAGTCCTGTGCATAATAATGAACATCAACTACATCGAGAAGGCGCTTTCCGTTGTCCTTTTCAGCTTTTGCCATCTGATCGAGGTAATAGTCCATGTACCAGCTGTAATTGCTCTTGACTGCCTGCCAGTCAGGGTCAGTAAAGCCGTTGCCGTTCTCTCCTATCTGCATACAAGGCAGCATTCCCCAGAAAGCAGGTCCGAATACCTCAGCATTAGGGTCAATAGATTTTACGGCCTTAGCAAGCTCGATGGACTTCGAGATGAGTTCGCTGTTTGTGACTTCATCGGGATGCAGGTAAGGGTGAGTATCGTTCCAGAGCGCCGGCTCGTTGTCAAGGCTGTAGCCCTGTATACCTGTTGAAGTGGTTGAATCACCAAGCTTGTTTACGATATAGTTGACATATTCGTCCATATAAACAACGCCGTCCGTGAGATCAGGTTCAAGTGAGAGCTCGCCGTCCTTTTTAAATTCAACCTTGTTCCAGCGTGCGGAGGGAGCTGTCTCAGCGGCTGATACCGAACCGTTCTTGTCAGCCGCTACATAGCCAGCCATCTGGAGAGTTGCGAGCTTATAGGGAATGTTGTACTTTTCACCAAGCTGTGAGAGCTCACGAACCGCAGATGCCGGTCCCTTGTTGCTGTCGCCGATATTCGTATCAGAGCTGTTGCGCCAGTCCTCGCCGGCGTTGGACCAGTTTGTCTCCCAGTTGTAGCCGGTGTAACGGTTTCCTCCCTGCCTCATATTGCTTATTGTAACGTTCTTGACATTAATCGAATCAAAGGCATTTACACCATAGATGTAAGGGCTGATCGGCTTTTTTTCGCCTGAAAGATCGACCGAAACCTTCATTGAATAAGAGCCTTCGCCATCAGCTGAAACAGTTCCTGAGGGTACAAGAGCTGCATTTGAGATCACACAGACACCTGCAAGCAATCCCGCAAAACTTCTTTTTATCATTGTTTTAACTCCTTTATACTGCCGGTCTTAACCGGTTATTTTTTATTACCATTCCTGAACGGAGCACGTTTCCAGATGTCGATATTCGGCTCACAGAAGCTGAGAAAATTCACAAGAGATTTTGCCAATGTCAGAATGGCTACAAGCGGTATATTATGCACATATCCGTATATCGGGAACGGCTCATCGCCTGTGTCGGCGGTAAGCTCCCACATTATACCAAATCTGACGAGCCTGTCAACTATACACGATACCTTTTCATCAGCTATACCAAGCTTATTTGAGATACTGCTCTTTGTCAGTATGTAATTCCTTCCAAGGGTCTCAGCATAGCATATTACCCTCAGTGAATCCTCATCGGCAAGTATACTGAAAAGCTCCAGGATATGCGGCTGAATCGAAAAATAACTGTCGATGCCGTTTTCCGGTATCCTCATGAAGCAGGCATACTGCATATCCGGATTCAGCCTTGCAATCCCCAGCTCATAGTCTGTTCTGAGATGAGCATAGGTCTCATTCTGGAATGCCTCGGGATAGCGTATGCTCTCCGGAGGGGTATTGAGGTTATATGAGCTTATCATGCTGTAGAATTGGTGCATTACGAATCTTCCTCTGTCGTCCGGTGGGAGCTTCTGCACCTCCTCTGCTGCAGCGATGTTAAGGTTTACTTTTCCGTCCTCGTCCTTGAGCCCAAATAGCGCATCGAGTGATACATCCAGTGTTTTGGCAAGAAGCGGAAGCAGCTCGCTGTCAGGATAACTGCCCTTCTCCCACTTTGAAACAGCCTGCGGTGTCACCATCATAGCTGCTGCGAGCTGGCTTTGGGTCAGCCCTGCTCTTTTTCTGAATTTTATTAGATTACTGCTGAATTTCATTTCCATAGCAAGAATATCCTCTCCGGAAGAAATCCCGCGCGGTATTACTCTTGCTTTGCCGTTCTCAGTCTTTATCATGTATTTATGATATCACATTATACAGTTGAGTTCAAGCAAGAGATTTTTTGCGGAATCAAACTTCCCGTTGACTTATAAACCTAAAGTTGATTATAGCAATATTATACCATTTATCTTTGAGTTTGACAAGTATTTTCAGCAAAAAAAGGTACTGCACCGTGCAGTACCTTTTATAAAATCATTCATCAGCCGCCGAGCCATTCGCTGACCTTGCTTTCTGTGTCCGGGATATCTTTACGGTTTATCACAAGTGCATTGCTGTCAACGTTTGCATCAGGTTCAAGTGAGCTCACTGTCGATATTGTTGAGGAAGCTCCGCTCCCGCCATGACTTACGAATATCCGGACAGCCTTTCCGCTCAGATCATACTCATCAAGGAAGCTGTATACCGCCATCGGAAGGTCTCCCCACCAATTGGCATAACCTAAATAAACTGTATCATAAATGCTGATATCCTCGATATGGCTCGAAAGCGCCGGGCGTACACCGTCCCTCTGCTCCTGCTTTGCCTTGTTGATAGTGTCATCGTAATCAGCCGGATAAGGCTCGGCTGTTTCGATACGGAACATATCTCCGCCTGTGTGGGACTGTATGGTCATCGCCGTATACTCGACCGTTCCCCTTAACTCTCCGCCTACTATTGTGCGGCTTGCCGATGAATCGGCATCCGTACCGTCAGTCTGTGGATTGGAAAAATATGCGATGAGAACACGTTCCCCGCTTTGTGATGCTGTTTCTGATGAATCGCCTGCCTGCTGTTCTGACGGAGCAGCAACAGAATAACCTTCATCATCCTTTTTTCCGCATGATGCCGGAGCTGCCATACACACCGCTAATATTCCTGCAAGTATAAGCTTCCCTGTTCTCATAAAACACCTTTCCTTTCATGCAAGCTATTCTTTGTATTTATTATATCACAATCATTACATTATTTCAATATGGATCTCTTATCTTTACAATAAGTTAAACTTATTTATCTCCCGATGTACTGAGCTTGTTGCCCTGCGGACGTGAGTTGAGCTGATCGATATATGCCCTCAGCTCAGCCTGAGTGTTCTGGTAGATATGATAGAACTCATCAGCTGAGATACGCATTGCTCCGCTGCCGAGAATTATCATCTGCTCAAGTCCATCCGAGGTAGCGACCCGGACACGATGCTTCTGCGAAAGCTCATGCGTCACCCGCTCGATGTAAGTATCAGCAGTCTCGGATTCCTTCGTGTAAACAATATTTATATTGTTATGACGTTCGACCTCACGGTGCTTGCCCTTTACCCTGTAAGCATCAAATACAAGTATCAGCTCATAGCCGGTACAGCCCTGATAGCTGCACATCATGCTTATAAGCTCAGCTCTCGCTGCATCAAGATTCTCAGCTGCTATCTTTTTCAGCTCGTCCCATGCAAATATCATGTTATATCCGTCAACAAGCAAATAATCCGGTCCTTCATATTCCGGAAGCTTCACGGACTTGTTCTCAACAGACACCGCCTTCGTCTTTTTGAAGGCTCTGCGAGGATCTCGGTTTATCCTTCCATAGGTGCGCTCGAATATTTCCATAAGCTCCTCGTCAGTCGCTGTGCGCTGTGAAAAAGTCCTGACAGGTACGGCAGGCTCAGCAGCTTTCGGGCTGGGGGTCAGTGCAGACGGCAGGGGCATATTCTGCGTTTCCTCATCCCCCTTGTCTATAACTCCCCCGCTGTGCGA
>ODAI011620137.1_pt1 | contig 12728 bp, 8 predicted proteins | sample 1539321 | NCBI WGS metagenome assembly ODAI01 (sample SAMN02144231, study PRJEB22623) | gut metagenome | biome: sheep rumen | host: Ovis aries | place: New Zealand | reverse complement strand
GCGACGTGCACGAGAAATTCGGACTCGACGGCGTGGAGGTCACGGAAGACGTGTTCGAAAGCCCCGCCAGCATTGTATTCGACGAGGCCGAGAACCGCATGCACACCATCAAGGCGGTGATGGTCGCTACTTTATAACCATCTCGGAGAAAAGCCACTCGGCGTGCCCTATCTGCTTGATAATGAACAGCAGGTAGCGCACGTCGAGACTTATATTACGGCAGTAGCACGGGTCGAACTGCAGGTCGCTCATGGTGCCTTCCCACACCCTGTCAAAGTTGATTCCCACCAGAAGGCCGTCGGCATTGAGCACAGGGCTACCGGAATTACCGCCGGTAGTGTGATTCGTGGCAAGGAAGCACACAGGCTGGTCCTCATGGCCCCCGGCCGCATAGATATCGCGCAGGGTCTGTGGTATATTGTAGTCGAAGATGTCGGGGTTGTCTTTTTCGATTATGCCCTTCAAAGTCGAAACCGGAGTGTAATACACGGCGTCGGCAGGGCTGTATCCAGCCACATTGCCATAGGCGACACGCAGCGTGAGGTTTGCGTCGGGATAGAATTCCCGCTCCGGTTCGAACTCCATCTGAGCCTTCATATACAGGCGGTTAGCCGTCCTGAGCTCCCCTTCCACCTCGCGCAGGACGGGCATGATATCCTCCTGCAGCCAGTCGAAAAAGGCCGCATAGAGCTGGTACGCAGGGTCGACCACCACCTTGGGCATATCTTCCACGCCAAGAGATGCCGCCACTTCGCATGAAGTGAACATCGAGCGGGAATAGATGTCGTCCGCAAGCGCCTGCACCGAACCGGCCGCGGCCACCTGCTCTTTGAAGTATTCAGGTTGGAACTGCTGGGGCATCTTGGTCCTGAAGGCCTCGAGCAAGGCCACGAAAGTTTCCTTGTCTATGGGCTCGTAGTAGTCTTTGAAGAAGCTCCGCACTGCCACCCCGTCGTCGATTCCGCGCTCCAGGAGTCCGTACACGCGCCATGCAAGCGAGAGCAGCTCAATGCTCCTCACTGTCTCGTTGAAGTATTCGTAGGCAAGATAATAGGGTTCGCGCTTCTGATACAGGGCCCCCAGACGCTCCACCAGACCATCGTAAGGACCTCCGGCAGCCCATGCGCTCAGGCGTTTCTCGTAGGCGCGCTTGGCCTCGACCGTGCCAAGGCGCTGCACGCCGCGCGACTCTCCCTGCCACTTCTTCCAGGCATTGGCCACGCTGGCGTTCTTGGCCGAATACTGAATCCGGACCGCCTGGCTCTGCGACATGTATTTCTTCTGAATATCGAGTCTGAGCGTGCGGAGGGCGATTTTCTGCGGATCGGAAACTTCGCCTATATAGCGCACTTCCTCGGAATGGACATACTCGCGGGTGCTCCCGGGACAACCGTAAACAAAGGTAAAGTCGCCTTCCTTGACACCGTCCTTTGCTATGCTGAAGAACTTCTTGGGACGGTAGGGCACGTTGTCGGGAGAATAGTCGGCAGGATTGCCGTCGGCGTCGGCATAGATGCGGAAGATAGAGAAATCGCCGGTGTGGCGGGGCCACATCCAGTTGTCGGTGTCGCCTCCGAATTTGCCAATCGACGATGGCGGGGCGCCGACCAGACGCACGTCGCGGTAGATCCTATAGACAAAGAGATAGTACTGGTTGGCATGATAAAGGGCTTCTACCGAGGCTCTTATGCCTTTGGAGGGCTCTGCAATCTCCTTTTCGAGCCGCTGGGAATTGGCGCGGGCCACCGAATCGCGTGCCACCTCGCCCATGGAGGGTTCCCAGCCGTACAGCACCACGTCGGTAACATCTTCCATACGCTCCAGGAACCTCACCGTCAGCCCCGGGTTGGGGAGCTCTTCCTCGCGGGACATGGCCCAGAAGCCGTCTTTGAGATAGTCGTGCTCCACGCTGCTGTGGCGCTGGATGTAACCATAGCCGCAGTGATGATTGGTAAACAAAAGGCCCTGCGGAGACACCAGTTCGCCGGTGCAGCCCGATCCGAACAGCACCACGGCATCTTTGAGGGAGGCCTTGTTGATACTATATATGTCTTCGGCGCTCAGGCGGCAGCCTTTGGCTCCCATGTCGTCGATACGGCGTGCAATAAGGTTGGGCAGCCACATGCCTTCGTCGGCAAGCAGCGGCAGGGCGGCGCACAGCGCCAGGGCAAGCAGAACTACTTTCTTCATTTTAATACAAATTATACCACGGAATTAGCTCGGGGGTGCCCAGGAGCAGCTTCCTTTGAACATCGGTAAGATATTCGGGCTCTATGGCCATACGGAACATATACTTGTTCCACCATCCGGCTTGCATGGTGATATATCCCCCGGCGCCGCGCCCGGTGCCGAGGCTGTTTTCGGCAACCCAGCGTTCCACGCCACCGTCGGGGGTAAGGGCTGCTCCGCACATGGCCATGGCATGGGCCGAGGACACATCGCGGCTCAGGAAACTTTGTTTCTTATCCATAGTGCCATTGCCAAGACGCAGGTCGTAAACCCCTTCGCGGGCAAGAGCATCCTTGGAAGTGTCGCATGTGAAGTAGAAGCGCTTGCCGGCCCTGAGGGACCTGAGTCCGACTTCTTCCAGTTCTTCGGCGGGCAGGTTCAGGAAAGTCCATTCCGGCGCATCAGCGGCGCTGCGGGAATCCTGCACCCGGTACATCTTGTAGTAGGGACGCGTGGGGTCGTTCATGAGCATGACATAGCGCGCCGAAAGGCCGCCGAGGCCCAGGGAATCCCGGAACGACGCCGGAGTATAGCTCTTGCCGCAGTAGCTGAATTCCGAAGGCGGAGTGCCCAGGGCCTGCTGAAGCACTGAGTACACTTCGCCCAAAGCTTCCGCCCGAAGGGCCTCCGGATCGCTGCTCTCACGCATGCGGAGTCCGTACGAGCGAAGGAGCGTGCGGAGAGTCTGCCGCAGGGTTTCGGAATCGTAGGCATCCGGGGTGTCAGGCATGGCCTCTTCTGGCATAAGTCCGTATTTGTCAATCAGGTAGAGGGCATTCATGAACTGACCGCCGTCCCAGGTCGGACGGCCGAAGATGCTGCTGTTGTAGCGGCTGTCCAGTTTTTCATTTCTATGCTCCCACACCCTCACAAGGAAGAGATTGGCTTTCTCCAGCATGTCGTAGAAGTAGGCGTAGGCGGTGCTGAACTTCTGATTGCCCCGCAGTACGTTCGCCGTCGAGAAGTACCAGCAGCGGCCCGACGAGCCTTGGTCGGTGATGCAGCATGCGCGCAGGAACAGATCAAGGCCGGTGGTGTCTGCCGGTGCGCGGCCACCCGCCGCAAAGAAGCGCTCGCGCGCCGCTTCGTCAAGGCCGGGGCCGGGACCTGCGGCTGACGCAGCAAAACTCTGAACCTCCGGCATGGCGGGGCTCAGCGAAGCCGCTTCCATGAAAGGTGGCCGGCGGCTGCCCATGAGGGGTTCGAACTTAAAGTCGGGGCCCCTGCGCTTCTCTAATTCCTGTCTCACGCGGGCAAGGGCTGCTGCATCGGTGAACAGCTCGTAGGCCGACAGATACAGCACCCTGGCTGCTCCGAGAGCCCCTTTGGTGCCTATCGTGGTGCCTGCCGAGGCTACCTGCTGCCAGCTGTGCCCCACTCCTCCCGGAGTGAAGCATGCATAGCGGAAGCTGCCCGTGGGCACAGCCCATGTGACATTGCCCACATCGCTGGACACGTATGCTTCATAGCCCTCGTCGGAGGGCGGGACGACTATCGACAGACGGTCTATCAACTCGGCTGAGACTCCCGACTGAGACGCCACCTCGCGGGCGAACTGCATTTCGCGCGAGTCGAGACGGATGCCGCCTACAGCCTCCAGATTGCGGCCCACCAGTTCTGCCATGGCATCATTGGGAAGGCGCTCATAGTTACCCGAGAGCAATTCGTACTCCATGGTGGTGCCTGTGCCGAGAGCTGCACCTTCAGCCGCCTTAAGAGCCCTGTCGAGCAGGTCCCGGACGGTCTGGCGTGACGGACTGCGGAAGTAATATTTGACGCTGGCCTTGTCGGGCACTACGTTGGGAGCCTTTCCTCCGTCGGTAATCACATAATGGATGCGGGAGGTCTGGGGCACATGCTCGCGCATGAGATTGATCATATGGTCGAAGGCCTCAACGGCATCCAGAGCGGAACGGCCTTCTTCGGGAGCGCCGGAGGCATGGGAAGATTTGCCCCGGAAAGTGAACAGCACTTGCACGTTGGCAAGTCCGGATGCACGGTTGACGGTGTTCCGTGTGTCGGGGTGCCAGTCCAGCATGGCGTCGAGGCCTTCGAACACGCCCTCGCGCATCATGTAGGCTTTGCCGCCTCCGCCCTCCTCGGCAGGACAGCCGAAGAGCTTTATCGTACCTTGCCTTCCCTGAGCGAGCCATTCAGAAACTGCGACGGCGCCCGCCACGGAGCCCATTCCAAGCAGGTTGTGGCCGCAGCCGTGGCCATTGGCCCCTTCGATAAGGGGTTTGCGATAAGGTACCGTATCCTGAGACATGCCGGCAAGGGCGTCATATTCGGCCATTATGCCTATCACCGGAGATCCGCTGCCATAGCTGGCCACGAACGCCGTGGGTATGCCGGCAGCACCGCGCTCGACCCGGAAACCACGGCTCTCGAGATGCGAAGCCCAGAGTTCGGCGCTCCTCTCCTCTTTGTAGGCCGTCTCGGCATAATTCCACACGCACTTCTGGAGGGAATCATAAAGGTGGAAGCTGCGGTCAAGATAGGACAGCCCGGCGGCAGGGTTCTTCTTGGGTTTCCGAATGCCATAGGCTTCCGAGGCCGCATAAGCAGTCATCCCCAGCACCAGCGCCAACGGCAGTATATATTTGGTAACTTTCATATCAACTGACATTTCGGCTGGTGGAGCTGTGGCCTGGGGCCCATAAAACATGGGAAAAGGGCCCCAGACCACAGCACCGCCAGCAAATCACTGTTTTTTAAAACTTAGCCAGCCCTTGGCTGCACTCAATCCCATGATGCCCACTCCGGTCACGGCGCACACAAGCACGAACAGCCAGCCGAGGCCGCTGCTGAAAGCCAGCGGCGAAAGGCTCACAAGGGCAATTTCGACGGGAGCTATATACAGGTACGCCAATGCGTAATCGTCCAGGCAGCCGCTCTTGGAATCGGGGTCGGTTATGCGCAGAAGTGCAATTCCCATGGCCATGGTGCCGGTAAACCATCCCCAAGTGAAGATGGATTTCTCGAACGGGTCGCTTTTGTGTATGCGGGCGCCCACCCAGAACACATACAGCAGGGTGAGAACAAGTCCTATTGCCAGAAGTATAAGCAGCGGAACAATATAGCGGCCCACAATCTCGAGTCGTATCGAGGCCACGCCAAAGGCCACAAGATAGTCCGTAAAAGCACCGCTCAGATGGCCCAGGATGGGTTTTGAGATGTGTTCATCTACATTTATCTTGCCCATGAGCCATTTGACCCCTATGCCCACTATGAAGGCGCAGCTGAATACCGGCAGCATGAGTGCGGGCCAGACCAGGGCTATGAGCTTGGCAAGGCCGTAGCCTCCCAGGGCCACCATGGCTATCACTGCGAAGTTGAAGGTCATGGAGTCCAGCGATATGGCAGAGAACGACGCCATGCCCATGCTCTTGCGCTTGTCCGGGGGCAGTATGCCGGTGCGCAGTTCGGGCGAGAGATTCTCGAACTTGCAGATATAGTTTGTCTTACCATGGGCCGCCCCCCAGGAAATGAGCCACATGCCAATCACCACCGACGCAATGATGCCCACGGTGGCAGAAGTCATGGCCAGCGACTGCATCTCTTCCACCCCGTAAGAGGCAAAAGACTCGCCGATAGCCGCCGCGGTGCCATGTCCCCCGCAGAATCCTGCAGGCATGGACAGGCCCATGGCGGGATTGACCGGCCAGATGAGACTCAGCACCCAAAGGCCAAGCGCTCCGCCGACCGCCCACTGCAACAGCATGCCGGCCTGGGAATATGCCCACATGCGGCCGATGCGTGATGTGCCGCCGCCTGTGGTCTTTTGCGAAGTGAAAGGTATGCAACTGAAAACCAGGGCTATAAGTATTCCGGCATAGGTGCCCATATTGCTGCTCAGAGGCAGCCAGCCCAGGACCTCGGGACCCAGCACCAGCGCAGTAAGTCCGGCCAGCAGGCTGGGCGGAATGAAAAAGCGTTGGATAATGCGCACTTTTGAGCGCAGCAGTTTGCCAAGCAGCAACAGCAGCGACACAATGCCGACATCAATCAAAAGGGTCCACGGGGTAAACATACAGTAACAAATATAATTATTTTTTCACCTTATCCGAAAACTGCTTGAACCTGCTGTCGGCTTCAGCATTATAGGTCAGCACGGCCTCACGAGTGAGACCTCTGCGCATAAGGCGCCTGACGGCACGCATCTCGCGGCGCTCGAAGCACTCTACTTCTTTGATAATGCGGCGCAACAGTACAGGCTTGACATTCTCGCCCTCGTGCACCCTGTCGAACAAAGTGCGGGAAAGCATGTTCGAAGGCCCGCCCAGAGCGTCGGGAAGTGGTTCTCCCTCAAAGGCAGCGATTGCATAACAACATGGAGTATAACCGGTTGCACACCACAGCAGGCCCTTTTCACCTTCCTTTGAAGGACATTCAATGACGATGGAAGACACCGTCGTCGTACGGGGGATGAAATCGTGCTCCAGAAGGCCTGCAGAAGGAGCCGAGGCCAAGGCGTCGCGTCCGTCCTTGAGGAAGGAACGGCCGGCCTTCAAGAAAAACTGTGCATCGAACTTTCCTGGAGGCTCGGTAAGATAGTCCATGGTCTTGAACCTCTCGTGCCCCCGTCCCCTGGCGGGATCGCCGGCGAGGGAATAGTTGGTACGGAAAAGTATTCCGTCCGAAGGCACGTCATAGCGCACCACGGTGCTGTCGCCTACTTCGAAATAGGCTGCCCCGCCCTTGGAATCAGCCACGCCGAAATTGGTGCTGAGATTCATCGGGCGCGGCAGAGAATCCAGAAGCTCCGCAAAATCTTCGACGCTTCGGCAGCTCTCAAGGGCATTTGCCATGGTTCTTCCTGCGCATGTGTCGAAGCCCAGCGAATCGGGCCTCATGTTGTACGACAGGTTATTGATTATGGCGAAGCCGGCCTCGTTGATGCCTGCGTAGCACTTGGTGCGAAGGGTGTCGGAAGTCGGGAAAAGTCCGGTATAGGAAAACTTGCCGCCGGTTACATGGGCTATGATGTTGTAGGGGTCAGGAGCGTCGCGCTGCTTCCACAGCATGGGGCGTCCGGTGGCGGAGGCCCCTGCACCGACCACAGCGGTGGTGCAAGCGAAAGAAGCAGCCGGCAGCAGCACGGCCAGCACAAGAAACCACAGGCGTTTCATTTGCGTATCTTATAGCCGTAGTAGGCGTAGAACATTATCAACAGATAGAAAGGAAGGCAGATCCAATAAGCATTCTGGGCTCCGACCCAGTCTTTCATGGCACCGAAAAGCAGAGGGATGAGGGCGCCGCCGCCGATAGAGGCGACCAGCAGCGAGGAGCCCTTCTTGGTGAATTTGCCGAGTTCGGTGATAGCGAGGGGCCAGATGGCCGGATACATGAGCGAACAAGCGAAACTCAGCAGCGCCACGCACCATACCGACACCTGCGGAGGGGTGAGCACTATGAGCAGCGAATCGATGACCGCCAGCCAGGTGCAGATACGCAGCGCCTGCACCTGCGATATAAACTTGGGTATGCAAATGATGCCTACAACATATCCCACGGCCATGCCGATGCCCGGCCATACGGTATAGCTCTCCGGGTTGGGGAGACCGAGGCCCTGGGCATAATCGAGCACAGTCAGAAGGGCAAGGTTTTCCACGCCCACGTACACAAAAAGCGCCAGCGCCCCGAGCACCAGATGCGGGAACTGCCAGATAGAAGTCTTGCCGGCTGCGTAGGGGCAGTCTTCTTCGTTCTCCTCTCCTTCCGCCTTAATCTCCTCGAGCGGGGCGAAGAAGGTGACGATGCCCAGCAATATAACCACGGCGATGATGATTATCAGTGGCTTATCGAGGTCCTGAAGGCCCACGGCCTCGATGGGTTTGCGAGTGACGGCGGCAATGAATACCGACGGCAGCGCCAGGGCCATGGAATTGCAGATGCCCATGATGCTGATACGGCGTGCGGCGCTGTCGATAGGCCCGAGTATGGTCACATAGGGGTTGATGGCCGCCTGCAGCACGGTATTGGCCGTTCCGCTGATAAAGCAGGCCAGCAGGTACAATGCAAAGCTCTCCAGACGCGCCGCCGGGATAAAGAGCCCGAAGGCAAGGGCGAACATGAAGAAGCTTAGCGACATGGTGCGTTTGTAGCCTATCTTGTTGATAATCGACGAAGCCGGGAAGCTGAACACCAGGAACGCAAGGAAAGTGGCGGCAATCACCAAGTAACTCTGAGCCGAGGTTAGATGGAGATTATTCTCCAGAAACGGCACAAAGTAACCGTTGATACCCGTGGCAAAGCCCACGGTAAAAAACATCATCCCTATGAATGCAAGGGGAACTATGTAATTCTTGTTAGACATTATTTGACAATATAATAATTATCCGTTAAAAGGTTCATAAACCCACTTGGCAGTAAGTGTTCTGGCATTATCTATTTCCAGTTCTATCGTGAAAGTACGGCCGATCATTTCATTATTTTGAAAATTAACCGAGAATAGTTCAAAATTTACCGGCGCCAACGGGGAAAATTGAATAAAATCGGCAATAGATAATCCTGACGCCGGCGTGTCAATTATTATCTTGTCTTTAGTGAGCAAGCACATACTATCTTCCGAAAGGCGAATGAAGAAATTTTCGGAAATGTCTTTGTTCTCAAATAGAACTTTTATACCTGTACAAAGGTCCAACGTATAATGCAAAGGAATTAATGTTGACCCGCTTCGTGCAGTTCTCATCCCAGGGTGAACCCCGTAGAACCAATCTCTTGCTACTGATTCTATCTCGGAGTCATGTTTTGCTTCATTACCTTTTATTGAAACGTGGCAGGCTAATTCATTAGTAAAGACACCTCTCACAGCCATCGACTCGCAGGTCTGCGGGAAAAAGCCCATATACACTCCAAAACCCAGAGGCTCACTGCATGACGCCAAAGCGAGCAGCACCGCAATAAAGCAACAGCAAAACCTATATGCCCGGGATAACATCGTTAATTGTTCAGATGATACTTTATAAGTCCTTCCATGGGAGCTTTGAGGATGACCCCCATCCGCATGCCGAATTCCTCCACTACTGGCTGTAACAGGGGCTTGAAGTAATAGGCCACGGAGCCCACTGCATTGAAAGTATATTTCTGATAATCAGGATAGTGCGTGACTATCAACTTAAAGAACTGACGGAAGGCGTCGGTGACCAGATTCGGAAAGTAAGGATCAAAGTCCAGATGCTCGTTAATGAATTTGGCATACTGTGCGCAGAAGCGGTTAGGGAAGGGCTTAGTGTAAATGATGTCAAGCAGCTCGTCGTTGTTGTGGCCAAGCTCCCTGCCCACCAGCTCATAGACCTTGGGCGGCATGTTGCGACGGATGTAGTCGGTAATCATGCGCTTGCCAAGATTGCCTCCGGAACCCTCGTCTCCAAGGATAAAGCCGCAACTGTCCACATTCAGGCCTTCGTTGCAGCCGTCATAAAGGCAGCTGTTGGCCCCCGTGCCCAGAATTGCCGCGAAGCCCGGCTCGTTCTGCAGCAGGGCCCGGCAGGAGGCCAGGGTGTCCATGGCGATGAACACCTTGCCGGCTCGGGTAAACACTTCCCTCAGAGTCTTTTCCATGAATGGATACTGGAGTGGCGTGACCCCTGCACCATAGAAATAGATTTCGCTCACTTTTTCAGGGTCAAGTTCCGCCGGAAGATTCGCCTTTATGTCCTTGACTATCTGAGGTCCTGTAATATAATTGGGGTTGTACCCCTGGCTTGTGAAGCCTATACGGACACTGCCGTCGCGAGAAACGCACCCCCACTCTGTCTTGGTGGCCCCGCTATCTGCAATAAGTATCATAAGTGTCTAATCTTTAGGAGTAAACGGATTTATAGGTGGGCATTCCAATATCCTCTGGCGTTCAAATCGGCTGTCTGCACAGTCGATCTTAAGGTCAAGGTAATTACCCTCCCTTGCTATCCATAATTCGAACATACGATTATCGATGATGTACGTTCCCTTGGCAAGCTTGCGGACTATCGGGTTGTTGTCATCCTGTAATGCAATCAATGCATTCTGCACACTGGATGCATTATCGAGTCCGAATCTCTTCATGGTTACGGAAGCCGTAAGATTAGAAGCTATTCCTTGAGCGGCAATACAATACAAAGTGTTTCTTGTTCTCTCTTTTTCAATTTGGTTGAGAAGAGAGCGAAACGACTCGTCTTTTGAATCAAGAATTACATTAACAGCCTTGATAATCAATGGAATACCGACTGTTGCTCCTTTGTCTGTCATGGCAAAAACACAATTCATTGTTTCTTGCATCGGAGCAGTTTCGCCAAGGAAAAGCTTATATACTAATCGAACTGCATCAGTTTCAATTGATTTTCCGTATTGTTTGAAACAATTTTTTACAAATTGCTCATACGCGCCGCATTCGATAATATCCAGGTCTATATTTGATGAACTTTTATAAAAAGGCTGGTTACGATTCATGAACATCGCGTTCAACATATGCTTTGAACTACCTGAAAAAATAAACTTGGTATTGTTCATGAGCTGAATGTGTGAGCGCAATATTGCAGCCATTCTTTCCGGGTAATACTCAATCTGTTGAAACTCATCAAAGACCACTAGATTTCTCTTCTTTGTTTTCTCAAGATAACCAAACAATTCTTCAAGAGGTATTCTCGGAATCTGGGATGGGGTGGTTCCTATGCTTGGTAAAGATATACGTCCTGTAAGCGGATCGACAGCTCCCAATGATATGTTTATACCTTTAACCATTTGTTCAAAATTCCGTCTCAACTTTGTTGAGTGAGCAAACGGGGCATTGAGCAGCTTATTCTGGAAAGCTACATGGAAATCGTTACAGCTCTTTGTACCAAAAAGATCTAAGTATAGAGTGTTGTATCCCTCTAATATGGTTTTTTGAAGGAATATGTGGTGTATCAGACTGGACTTTCCTATCCTCCTCTGAGACTTCAGGACTACATTGTTTCCATTTTCTATCAAATTGATTATACTCTCTGTTTCTTCTGCCCTGTCACAGAAGAAAGCATCAGGAATAACAATTCCGGTATAAAACGGATTCAGTGGTTTGATGTCCATTGACGACGTCCTTTATTCAATGCAAATATAATAATTTATTGTAAAAAAATAATTGTAAAAAAATAAAAATACCAAGCGGGCTCACTCCCAGATTCCATTCAGATCGGGAATCTCCCCCAGCCCGTAGCGGAAGAGCACCACGCCTTCGGCTTTGGAATCGACAAAGAGTTCACAGTCGTTTCGTATCTTCGAAGCACTCATCGGCACCGTGCTGGCGCTGCCGGTATCTTCGTAAGTGGTAAGACCTGCCCACACCTTGGCCGGAGCGCCCTTTGTGGCGAAATGATTGGCCACATTCACAGCCCAGGTCTGTCCGCCGCTACGGTAACCGCCCGTGCGGAAATAAATCATGGGTATGAGTATATCCATGTACTGCCCCATCTGAGCAGGGTCTTGGCCATAGTAATACTCGCTGTCTGGTTCGGGCATAAGAGCAGCCGAGAGGATGATATCGGACTTGACCGCCCTGACAGCGTCGCTGATCTGGCGGCAGAACTCCGTTACGCAGCCCGTGGCAGTGATTGTCGCCGACGGGTTATGCAAGTAGGCGGTGCCGCCGAAACGGATGTAGTCCAGATGTATACCGTCGACTCCGTAGCCTGCGTACCTGACCGCACGGGCAATCACCTCATCGAAATACTCCTGCTTGTAGCGATTGTTCTCATCGTCCACAGGATTCACCCAGCTACCATTTGAATAAAAGCACTGCAGCCATACATGCACCTTCATTCCCTGAGCATGCGCTGATTTTACGAAAGCAAGAGTAGCGTCAGTACCGTGACTTGTAAAAGCCACTTCGTGCAGGAACAGGTGTTTGATGTCATTTCCGGCCATGATATCCAGATTTACAGTCTTCATGTACTGCGACCACAGCCATATGCCGTTGTTGGAGGCAGTGTCCGAAGACTGCTTGGACTGGAACAGCTCGCAGCGGATAACGGTATCGTCAGGGAGTCCTTCACCTTTGTCCAAGCCATTGTCGAGCAGATACTTGAAGAAGAAGGCATAGGTAATCAGGGCACGCATGGAACAAAAACTTCCCGTATAAGCGGTTATGGGAGCACGCGGATAAGTGCACATGTTGGATATCGGCTGCCCGCTCTGGAAATTCATGGCGCGCATGGCCCAGTTGTCCAGCACATCCAGCGTAACAATATGGGACTCACCTTCGATAGTGCGGAAGTAGCCGCCGTTGCCGGGAGCTTCGTTGTAAGGCATTGCGCCCCAGTAATATCCGTGGGTTTCAGGTACCGCCGTTTCACTCATACCCACTGCACCTCCTGGCAGGGCGGCGATGGAACCGGCTCCTGAATGGGTTCGGTCCAGGCCGTCAAAGCCCCTAACCAGAAGGTAGCTGCGCAGAGCCGTCTCCAACATGTCTGCAGTACCATATGTCTTGTCTCCGACCTGTATTGTGGTAGTGGACGGGATGTAATGAGCACCCGGCACAT
>ODAI013735810.1_pt1 | contig 12729 bp, 10 predicted proteins | sample 1539321 | NCBI WGS metagenome assembly ODAI01 (sample SAMN02144231, study PRJEB22623) | gut metagenome | biome: sheep rumen | host: Ovis aries | place: New Zealand | reverse complement strand
GAATATGCTTTCATTTTTTGATATGTACGGCGTGACAGCTCCCGAGGGGCTGAATGCCTCGGAGCGATGGAAACTTTCGGATCCGGCGAGCACAATGAAAGCACTGGTCGGTTTCAAGGGAGGCAACCGTCCCTGTTATCTTGATCTGCACGAAAAATATCACGGACCCCATGGTCTGGTGGCAGGTACGACAGGTTCCGGTAAGTCCGAAACGCTGCAGACCTATATCCTGTCGCTCTGCGTCAACTTCAGCCCGGAGGATATCGGATTCTTTATCATTGACTATAAGGGCGGCGGTATGGCGAATCTGTTCGATAATCTTCCGCACCTTATTGGTTCTATCTCAAACCTTTCGGGAAATCAGGTCAAGCGTGCCATGGTTTCCATTCAGAGTGAGAACCGCCGGCGTCAGAAGATCTTTACGGATTACGGCGTTAATAATATCAACGGCTATACGGCGCTCTATAAGAACGGCGACGCTACGGAACCGGTTCCGCATCTCTTTATCATCATTGATGAGTTTGCGGAGCTGAAGCGGGAAGAGCCGGAATTCATGAAAGAACTGATCAGCGTTGCCCAGGTAGGACGAAGCCTTGGCGTGCACCTGATTCTTTCAACCCAGAGGCCGTCCGGAACCGTGGATGAGAATATCTGGGCAAACAGCAAGTTCCGCCTGTGCCTGCGGGTTCAGGACCGGCAGGACTCCATGGATATGCTGCACCGCACGGATGCGGCCTATCTGACGCAGGCCGGCAGATGCTATCTGCAGGTCGGCAATGACGAGATCTTTGAACTGTTCCAGAGCGGCTGGTCCGGTGCGGCCTATGATGAATCTCTCGGCGGAGCCTCTCTTCTGATTGCCGAGATGTTAAGTGCGACCGGAAAAGTGGACCTGGCGGGAAATCACGCCAAGATCAAGAGAAAAGAGGCGCTGAAGAGAGAATGGGTGGGCGAGCTTCTTTCCTGCCTTGACCGTGCGGAGAAAGTATCCGGCATCAGCGCATCGGATCCGGAATTCCGGTTCCTCGATCAGCCCTGGTTCCGGGACTGCTTCTACCGGGAACTGCAGGAACTGCACCCGGATTTTGAAAGAAATCAGTTTAACAATACCAGAATCAGTGATTTCATTCTGACATACCAGGAATGCGGCCGTGAGGGCGGTTCCGGTTCCCTGGAAGACAGAATTGTACGAAGAGCTGCAAGAGAGGGAAGAAGACTGCCGGAAATCACAGGAAAAACACAGCTGGAAGTGGTCATCGATTCCCTGCGCGACACAGGAGAGAAACTGGGCGTGGCAAAACAGAGAAAACTGTGGCTGCCGGTGCTTCCGGAGTATCTGTATCTGGACGACATGGAATCCTTCGTCCGGTCTTCCTTTGACGGCAAAGCCTGGCCGGAGTGCCCGAAACGGTTCCGGCTCAGAGCGGTCATCGGTATGGCGGACGATCCGGAGAATCAGGCCCAGATGCCGGTATCTCTGGACTTCGGAGAAGGCGGACATCATTTCCTGGCAGGTATGGTTTCCACCGGAAAGTCCACATTCCTGCAGTCTGCCATCTATTCCCTGGCAGCGTCGGTATCACCTGCACAGCTGAATATTTACTGCCTTGACTTCAGCTCCAAGATGCTGAATGTCTTTGCAGACCTTGCGCATGTCGGCGGATATCTGGACGAGAGTGATCTGGAAACGGATCGTATGGGTAAGTTTTTCCATATGATGAACCGGATTCTGGACGAACGAAAGCAGCGTTTCTCCGGAACCAGTTACGAGGACTATATCAACCATAACGGCTGGCCCATTCCTGCCGTTATGGTCGTGATTGACAACTTCGGTGCGTTCCATGAGAAGACCGGAGAAACCTATGACGCGGACCTCATGCGGATAGCAAAAGAGGGAAATGGCTACGGTGTTTATCTTCTGGTTTCCGCTGCAGGCATCAGCATGCAGGAGATGCCTTCACGTCTGGCAGAAAACTTCCGCACCAACATCGCCCTTGAGATGCAGGATGCATTTGCCTACGGTGATATCCTGCACATTATCCGGCCGCCGGTACTTCCGGAGAGCCGTGTGAAGGGCCGCGGTCTTATGTACTTCGGCGAGCGCATTCTGGAATTCCAGACAGCTCTGGCTGCAAGGGCGGAAGGAAGTCCGGAAAGAAATGATCTGCTGAAAGAAGCAGTGGAACGGATGAATGCGGCATATGACGGCATTCCGGCCAGATCTATCCCGGTGATTCCGAATAAACCTGTGCGGCAGGATCTTATTTCCCTGCCGGAGTACCGGCAGATGCTGGAGAATCCGAAGCTTCTGCCCATTGGCTGGGATTTTGCTTCGGCGGATGTGGCCTCTTTTGACCTCGTGAAAAACTACGCTTTCCTGATAAGCGGAACCAGACAGAGCGGAAAGTCTGTATTCATGGAGAATCTTATCCGGACGGCTGCCGAAAGAGGGGAACATGTACTGATTCTGGAACCGGGAGAGAACCGTTTCGAGAAGGTGGCAGAGGAATGCGGACTTAAGCGCTATACCGACAGTGACGGAATCCTTGAGGCGATGACTTTTGTGCACGGAGAGCTTCTTGCCCGTTCCGGCCTCAAGAAGGAATACCTTGACCGGAAGTGCAGCGATGAAGAACTGTTTGAGGCTGCCGGAGTCAATCCGAGGATCAATCTGTTTATCAATAATATGACGGGATTCCTGGAGCTTCTTCACGATCCGGACAGTTCCGCGCATAATGCAGAGGAACTGTTTGAGACTGTCTGCGAGAGAGGAAAAGGATATAATCTGTTCCTGTTCTGCGAGGCAGGAGACCGGGAGCTTACCGAGCTGCCCGGATACAATGCATTTGCCAGCCTGATGAATTATCGTTCGGGCATCCGTTTTGGAGGACGTTTCGGAGAGCAGAAACTGTTTGCCTTTGAGAATATCGGCTTCCAGGATCAGGATCGCTCCATGAAGCCCGGCATCGGTGTAATTCCCACGGATAACCGGGACGACCGGCTGCAGCAGATTGTGGTTCCGCTCTGCTGATGAAGTAAAGAGAGGTTCAGATGATTACTGTACTTGCCTGTGACCGAAAAAAGGAAGAACTGGAATCCCTGCGGGAAGACTGCAGGCACCAGGTCGCGAAAAACAGCGACGAGAAGCTGGAATTCTCCACAGACGCAGATGACGAAGAACTGAGAGGCATCGCGGAGGAATCCAGACTTCTGGACCTGTTTTACTATGAATTCCGGAAGGGCCAGCCTATCGAAGGACTTCGCGAGTTTCGGAAACATTACGGTGAGACCCTGTTTATGCTTATCACGGAAGCTACCGTGTCTCCGCTGGAATACCTGAAACCGGGCATTTCCCCGGATTCACTGCTGCTCAGACCCTGTGACCGGGATGGATTACGGCGTGTGAATACGGAGCTTATGGACAGCTTCTTCGAGAAGTTCCGCGCTGCGGATACAGAGGACAGCTTTGTGGTGGATACCCGGGAGGAGAAGCGCTTCATTCCGTATCATCAGATTTATTATTTTGAGGCGAGGGATAAGAAGCTCTTTGTGCGGGTAAAAAACGGGGAGTACGCGTTTTATGACACTATCGATGCGCTGCAGAAACGGCTGCCGGAAGAATTCCGGCGCTGCCATCGCAGCTACATCGTCAATACGAAGAAGATTCAGAAGTTTTACCCGGCAGACAACTACATCGAGCTGGAGGAAGATATCGGTGTCCCGGTTTCCAGAAGTTATAAGTCCGCTTTTGGGAAAAAGGAGGGAATAAGATGACGGGTATGGAATGCATCTACGTATCTCCGGAGGAATTTGTCCTGATGATGGAGTTTTCCGGCGGAGGAGATTATGTACTGTTCGGTGAAGAAGGCCTGCCCCGCCGTGAGGATGTGCTGAAAAGTGTTTTCCGTCTGTTTCAGAAAAAGTACATTCTGGAGAAAAACGGACAGTTTCTGCCGGACGGGGAGGGACTGTTCTTCAAGAAGCTGCATGATGCCCCCTGGGCAGTTCTCTTTCAGACAGAATCGGAGAGTGTTCCGGACGCGGCCTTTTACCCGGCCGGAGCCGATTTCTATATGGTGGAATATCTTATGGACGGCCGCACCAGAAACTGCCGCATCAGCAGGATAACACGGACAGAAATCAGAAACCGGCTTATCGAAAGCGGGATTCTGGAAGAACCGTTTCTGTCGGAGGAGGATACCGGCGACATGGAACGGGTCTATGAGACGTGGGATGAAGAGGAGGACGATGCCGCAGAAGAATTTGAAGAGGCAGCTTCCTTCACTAAGATTGACCGAAAAGGAAAGCTTCTTGCCGAAGCTTCTGTGCTGATAAGCCCCCGCGGCTGGTTTATCCGCGGAGAAAATGAGCCGGGCGAAACCCCGGAACGATATACCACGGAGGCCCTGAACCGTATGATGGATCGGTGCTTCGGAAAGGATACGCAATGATTATTGTTGATGTCAGAGTGCCTGCTCTGGAAAAACAGTATAATCTTTCCCTGGAGGAAAAAGCAAAGGTCGGGGACCTCATTGAAGAGATCGTGGAACTGATCCTGCAGAAAGAGCATATCGGCTTTCGGGGGGATCTGAACTCCCTTGTGCTTGCCAGCATCGATCAGGGCGTCCAGCTGAGAAGAGACAAGACCCTCACGGATTACGGCATCCACGGAGGCGAGGAACTGCTTCTTGTATGAGGATGAATATGTGTGAAATGTCATTTATCCCAGAAAAAATGCCGTTCGTCGGAATTGACGGGCCGTTTCTCTGGCGCGTGATATCATAGGGACAACAAAAGGAGGCACCTTATGAAACTGAAGATTCGGACGGACGGAACCAGACAGTCTGCACGGAGACTCCTTGATATATCCAGAAGCCTCCGGAGCTGCCGGATGCAGACCGAAGACATCCTTCGGGGACTGCGGAGGCATTCCGAGATGGAGCATATCCGGCGGGAACTGATGAAGCAGATTGATCAGATGCAGCTTGAAGCCGGTCGGACCGGAATCCTGGCGGATTCACTGATGCAGATTTCACAGCTCTACGAATCGCAGGAAATGCGGAACACACAGGTCCTGGAAGAGGGAAGACGGTACAGGAAAATCAGAATGAGTGCCGCATCTCCGGGAAATCTGAGAGAGTATTTCGGCACAATTATTTTCTAGGCAGGGAGGAAAACAGGCGATGGCAGTATCAAAAATTGAAGTGAATACCAATACGCTTCGGTCGGACGTTGAGCGGGGACGTACGGAGCTTAAGGGACTGAAGGATGATATGAGAAAGCTCAGCGAAGTGAGCGCGCAGCTGAATTGCATGTGGGAAGGTGAAGCAAAGCAGGCATTTATCATGGCCGTGCAGGATGATATCCGCCGGCTTTCGGAGCTCATCACGGCACTGGAAAAATTCACCACATCGACGGATACGGCGCGGGGCAATTACGACACCTGCGAAAAGAATGTATCGTCTATCATCAGCTCACTGAGGGTATAAAGGAGGTCGCCATGGCAATCACACTCAGAGTTACACCGGAGATACTCCGGCAGAAATCCGGCGAGTTTACCACAATCATTACAGATATTGAACGAAGATTCCGTACTATAGAGGATATATCCGATCGGACCAGAGGATACTGGAACGGGGAAGCCGGCGACAGAGACCGCCAGGGATATGATTCTTTCCAGGACGATATCACCTATATTGTAAACCGTTTAAGAGAGCATCCGACCGATCTTCTCACGATGGCAGGCATCTATCAGCAGGCAGAACGGCAGGTTGTACAGGTGGATGCATCCCTGAAAACCGCGGGCATAGTGTAAAAGGGGGAGGAAGAATATGAGCAGTTTGGCGGAAATCTATTTCAATTACAATAAGGCCATCCGGCAGGCCGCGGCCCTTGAGACGCAGGCACAGAAGCTCCGCCGGATTTCCGGGTCGGATATGCAGGATGTTCTGCAGTCAGTTCACAGTGCATGGCAGAGCGAGTCTTCCCCGGCTTACCTGAAAAAAGGCCAGAAGGTTCAGAGAGACGTCCTGACAACGTCTGAGAATCTGAAGAGAATTGCCCAGACCATCCGAACGGTGGCAGCAATTATTCGTGATGCGGAACTGCAGGCATGGAGGATTGCCCATGAACGCAAGAACTGAACATAAGATGCGGCACGCTTTATTTGCAGCAGCTGCGGTCCTGTTTATGACCGCAGCTGATTTTCCTGTTCTGGCGGCGGAGGCTGTTCCGGTGCTGGAGACGGGTATCACCGGGAATACGGCTGAAGTATACATAAAATATGCAGGTGAAGAGATTACCTCGGCCCAAGCGCGCATCGGAACAGAAAGAATTGATCATGTTGCGGTGGAGCAGGATCCGCAGCGGATTCCGATGGAAACCTATCTGATGCTGGACAATTCCATCTCCATTCCGCAGGCGGCAAGACCCGGTATCGCAGATCTGATGACAAATCTGGCAGCGGCAAGGCTGCCGGGGGAGACGTTCACACTCTGTACATTCAGCGATCACCTGGAGGTAATCACGGAAAACTGCAGCAATTATGCTGAACTGAAAGCGGCGGTGGACAGCCTGCAGTACAATGACCAGGAAACCTATCTTACGGATGTTGTAAGTGAGGTGCTGGACAGGAAAGCACAGAGCGAAGACTTCGTCTATACCAGGATGGTTGTGATCTCCGACGGTGTGGACAATAATCCGGGCGGACTGACCAGGTCGGAACTGGAGCGGCGGCTGGAGACGGAAAATATACCGATATACACCATCGGAATTAAAAGAAGCGGAAATGAGCAGAATCTGAAAGAAATGTATGCTCTTTCCCGCGGTTCCCGCGCACTGTACTGGACCCTGGAAGAGACTCCCGAACCCATTCAGATTGCCGCAGCTTTGTCGGGAAGCGAGGTTCCGGTAAAAGCCACAGTGCAGATTCCGGAAACCCTCAGGGACGGCTCGCGGAAGGGGCTGCAGCTGATTATGAATGGAACGGAGACAGAGAGCGTTCAGGTTACCATGCCCTTCGGAGAAATCAGACCGACGGAAGAAGAAACCAGCGTCCGTGAGACGGTGCGCGAGACCGAACCGGAGACGGAGGAGGAAGAAGAGCCGACATTTCTTGACTGGATTCTCGACCACATTCTGGTGATTGCGATTGCGGGGCTCCTCCTTCTTGGAGGCATTATCCTTCTGGTGCTGCTTCTGGTATCCGGGAAAAAGAAGGACGAGTTCCAGCCCTATGATTACTCTTTCGGACCGAGCATGCGGGAGGAACATCATCAGGCGGCAGCGCCGATGGGCGGAGAAACAGAAGTGCTGGTCGGGGCCGGAAGACAGACGGTACTCTGCCTGGAAGATATCAATCAGCCGGGACGGCGGTTTGAGGTACCTCTGCTGAACTCCCTGGTAATTGGGAAAAACCCGCAGCTGTGCCAGGTGGTGATAGACTATGACAAGACAGTGTCCAAGCGGCACTGTGAGATCTATACCGACGGTTCCATGTACCGCATCCGGGACCTGGGATCCACCAACGGTACCTTTGTCAACGGGATGCGTGCCGGCGACGGGATGGATCTTCCGGGCGGAAGCATCCTTCAGCTGGGGCGGGTAGAACTCCGCGTTCAGTATCGATGAGCAGGCAGCACGCAGGAAAAAGGAAAACCAGATGAGAGACTATATCATACAGCCGGGAACGGTTCTGGGAAATACCTATGTTGTCCAGGATCAGATCGGCTCCGGCGGCGGAGGACTTATCTACCGGGCCTATCATCAGCGGCTCCGCACCACCGTGGTTATCAAGCAGATCAAGGACAATATCCGGGACCTGGTCAATGTACGCGCGGAGGTGGACCTCCTGAAGGGGCTCCGTCACAGCAATCTGCCGCAGGTATACGATTTCCTGGAAATCGGCGGGAATATCTATACGGTGATGGAGTACATTCCCGGAGAAAACCTGGGAAAGCATCTTGAAAAGTACGGTCCCTACAGCCAGGAACTGATTCTGCGCTGGGCGGAGCAGCTGACAGATGCGCTGGTATATCTCCATACCAGAAAACCGCCGATTATTCACAGTGACATCAAGCCGGAGAATATCATGCTGACGCCCGACGGCAGCGTATGCCTGATAGACTTCAATATTTCCGGCCTGGCCCAGAACGGACGGATCCAGTCGGTCGGAATAAGCCCCGGCTATTCACCGCCGGAGCAATATACAAGTCTGCAGCGCTATCTGATGGATATGGCGTATGCCAGAAGGACCGACCCGGGATTCTACGGAATGCAGCCGCTGGTACAGCCTGATATCAGGCACATCGGAGAACTGGTCGGAAGCGGTGTTGACGAAAGGTCGGATATTCTGAGTCTGGGCGCGACGCTGTACACCCTTTGTACAGGAAAACGGCCGGAGATAACAGACGTAATGTATTTTCCTGCTTTTGCCCGGAACAGCGGCATTTCCCAGGAGCTCAGCTCCGTGATTGGCATCTGTATGAATCCGGAGCCTTCCGAGAGGTTCCAGTCGGCGGCACAGCTGCAGCAGGCGCTGAAGCATCTGGAGCGATACAGTGCGGGATTCCGGAAAAAACAGAGAAGATTCCGCATTGCCGCCGCGGCATGCGCTCTTACGGTTTTTCTCGTCGGAGGTGCCGTTCTGGCGGGACTTCACGTCCGGGCAAAGAACAGCTACCGGAAATATGAAGAGCTGGTGGAGGAAGGACTTTCCCTGCAGCGTGAGGATTATGAGAAGTCACTGGACCTGCTGGATGACGCGGCCGAGCTCATGCCCGGGGAACCGGAGGCACATCTGGCGCGGATGAGCGTTATGAACAATCATCTGGATTATGAGAATACTCTGGATTATGCGCTCAACACGGTGCTGGAAGAGGTGGATGATATCCAGGAGGACGGACAGTTCAGTTACCTTCTGGCGGAGGCCTATGAAGGGCTCGGCTCCTTTGAGGAGGCGGTGGAGTATTACGGGGATGCTGCCGAACTGACGGGGGAGGAAAGTTACCAGAGAGACTATATTATGGCTCTTATCCGCAGCGGAGATACTGAGACGGCGGAAAAGGAACTGGACAGCTGGAAGGATAACAACAGCGATCCGGCCCTGGAAAACTATTTCCATGCCATGATCGCGCAGAAGAAGGGAGACCTTGTCAGGGCAAAAGAGGAAGCCCGGCAGGGCTTTTCGTCGTGTCAGGACTCCCGCCTGCGGAAAAATCTGGTATTGCTTTTAGCGGATGTATACCGAAGTGAGTACCGGAACGGAGATACACTGGCACTGAATGATGAACTGGATATCCTGAAAGAAGCGGCGGGCCGGGACAGAGACTTCGAAGTAACGGAACGGTATGCAGACACCCTTTCCTTCTGCGGACGCGAAAAGAATATGCCGGATCTGTTACAGGAGGCGGACCGCGTATACGGAGAGCTTCTCTCGGAGGGGTATGACAGACCGTATCTGTATCAGAATATTGCCATTCTGCGGGAACAGACCGGAGATATGGAAGGCGCGGAAGAAATACTGGAAAAAATGCGGGAACGTTGGCCGGGAGACTACCGGACGTGGTATCAGAGCGGCATGACGGCTCTTGACCGGGAGCTGGAGAAACCGGAAAACAGCAGAGATTACGCGGATGCAATTGTGTACTACCAGAAAGCCTGCGAACTGACGGCCAATACACCCGAAGCGCAGGAGATTGCAGCACTTGCGGACAGGCTGCACGACCTGGGCCTGCAATAGGAGAACAACAGATGAATGCAAATAAGGCAAACCGGCTGGCAGGGCTGTTTACGGTGACAGCGCTGGCTGTCCTTTCACTGGGCATTGGCTTTTATGCTGTGAGCCTGCGGGATGACGGCATGGAGAAGCCTGCGAAAACGCTGGAAGACTATCTGAACGACGGAAAGAAGTTTTATGAGCGGGGAGATTACTCCGAGGCCATCGTTTCTTACCAGAAGGTGGTATCCATGGATGAGGGCAATCAGGATGCACTGATGGGTCTGGGAAGCGCTTACGTGACCAATGCGGACTACGAAAGCGCAGTGAAAACTTATCAGTCTGTACTGGATGCCGATCCCTCGAATGCGGATGCCTGTGTGGAACTGGCCACGACACTTCTTCTGGACGGAAGACGGGATGAAGCAAAAGAGCTGGTGGATACGACAGCCAGGACAGTCTCTGACGAGAGGTTAACCGGGCTCCAGAAACAGATGACGGTGGAAGCGCCGGTATTCTCTGTCGCGTCCGGCACCTATGATTCTTATCAGCTTCTTACAATAGAGAATTCCGGGCAGGGAGCGGTGGTTTATTACACAACCGATGGATCCGAACCCGATGAATACAGCGCGGTGATGGGGGACGGCATGGTTCTGTCGGAACCCCATACGGTGCTGCGGGCAAAGGCCTACAATGCACTGGGATTCTCCAGTGAGGAGACGGCAGCGGAGTATACCATCACGGTGCCGGCGCAGGCTTATCAGGGGGATTATGATACGATGGATTATCTCTGCCGGATTCTCGGAAAAAATGACGGGAATGTCTGGAATTATGAGCTGGCCTCGCTCCGAGACATTTATCTGGTGGGTCCATCGACCATGTCGCAGCAAGAAATGGCGAATGTCACCTTCACGGAAAACGGATGGAAGTCCGGAAACAATGAGCGCAGCAGCACCGGAAATCTCCGGGACCTGAGCTTTTTAGCCTGGTGTCCCTTCGTGAGGAGCATCAATATCGCCTGGCAGAATCAGCTGTCCCTTGAAGGTGTGCAGACATGCCGGAATCTGGAATCACTGGCCGTGGTGAACTGCGGCGTAACGGACCTCTCACCCCTGACCGGGCTTGGCGGCCTTCGCCGGCTTTCCCTGGGGGGAAATGATATTTCGGATGTATCCGTTCTTTCAGGACTTTCGAATCTGGAGTTTCTCGGTCTGTGGAACAACCGGATTACGGATGTTTCGCCGCTGGGGAATCTTACAAAGCTGACACAGCTCAATCTGTCCGGAAACCAGCTGAGCACTGCGGATGCACTGTCCGGACTGACCGGCCTTAAGGAACTCTGGATACGCAGTAACCGGCTTTCGGACCTGTCCTTTACGGACAGCATGCCTGATTTGAAGGTCCTGATGGCAGGCGGAAATCCTGTGACGAATTACGGAAAACTGGAACTGCGGGCTGCGGATTTCAACAGTACCGATCTTACGGAGTGATACTATGCTGGAATTGACGATTTTTTCCATACTGCTTTTGGTAAGCTTCCTTCTGCTTATCATTTCGCTGGTCAAAAAGCTGGTTTTTAAACCTTTTTATATCATCATCGCACTTGCGATCCTTCTGAGCGGTGCGGGCATTGCCCGGGCCGTTCTCAGGAGTCCGGGAGCAGACATTTCGAGAGAAAGCGGACTCGAGAGGAATATTTACATGTCCGCCCGGCTTCTGCAGGATTGCCGGGTGGCGGATTCTCTGAGTGCTGCAGGTGCAGCCTGTGAGGAAGCGCCGGAAAACAGGGATGCGCTGCTGTTAAAGTCGGCAGGTCTGAATGGTATCGGTTCCTACGATATCAGTACCCGGCTGCTGGAGGAACAGGGCCTGGAAGAGGAGTATGGTATCCGGGAGAGCAATCAGAAAAAGGAACTTCTGGATAAAGAGCAGGCGGAAGCCCTTGCCGCAGACGCGATAGACAATCTCGGACTTTCCGAAGAGGAAGAAGAACGCTTTGAGATGATGATGAAGCTGCGGTATTACAAGAAGGGGAGTGATGTCTCGGACATTTCTGCCGGAGATTTTTCCGGAGCGGATGCGGGATATGCCGAGATGAAGCTGGCGGATATCGAAAACGACCACGGCGGTGCCTATAAGATCACCGGAGACCTGGCAAATGCCGGTGACTGCAGGGCCCAGGTGGCACTCTCGGCTCTCTATGCAAGGGGCTATGTCCCCCATGACTACACCCGGGCGGATGAAGAGTATGACGATTATCTGAAGCGGGCGACGCTTCTGCAGATTGAAGTGGATGAGATGCAGGAAAAGCTGGGCAATGAGGTGCTCACATCCGATACAGATTCTGACACGCCGGAGATGAAGGAATACCGGCTGAAACAGACCGAGTACCGCATGGCGGTATCGGAACTGGATCACATTCCGGAACTGCGGGCGGTGAATTATCTGCGGAGTATTGAGACAGACCCGAATGGAGAGCTGGCAAGGCATATCCAGCTGGCCAGACTCCTGGTCGGTGCAGACCGGGAGGATGAAGCGAGAAAAGAACTGGATCAGGTCTTCCTGCTGGAGACGATCCCGGAGGATCAGTGGCTGTCATCGGATGTGATTCTGGTGCGGGATACCTTCCTCGAATTCCTTCAGAGCAGCAGGCCGGAAAGTTTCAACAGTGCTTGCCGGATTCTGATTCAGGACCTGACCCAGGGCCTTTCACAGGACGATACGGCTTTCCGGGATGTGCTGGAACGGTACCTGCGGGAACTTTACACCGGTATTCGTATTGCGCGCATCAGCACGGGACAGTATCCGAAAGTTACCGCAGAACTGACCTATGCGAGAGAAGGCCTGCTGGAGTCTTCCATGATGTGGATGGAGGATACAGGTAATATTATCGATAACTTTGAGCTGGTGAAAGCGGACGGAGGAGAGAGTATCGCGGTCAGTATCGTACTGGACGTCAGCGGAAGTATGTCCGGCGACAGAATCGCCAGCGCAAAGAATGCCATTGACAGTTT
>ODAI012787900.1_pt1 | contig 12729 bp, 11 predicted proteins | sample 1539321 | NCBI WGS metagenome assembly ODAI01 (sample SAMN02144231, study PRJEB22623) | gut metagenome | biome: sheep rumen | host: Ovis aries | place: New Zealand | reverse complement strand
GATTTCTTCGGACTGGTCAAGCTTGTCGAGTTCGCCGTTTGCCCTTAAATACTTTGCGGCGATTGTGCCGAGGTCCATGAGGCAGATCGGCTTGTCGCGCCCGAGCTCCTTTCTGACTGCAATGTAGTCCTCGTAGGCAGACTGAAGGTGCATGTCCTTGAAGCGGACGCCGTCAATTACGGTTCCGAATGTGGTGTGCCTGCAGTGGTCGGACCAGTAGGTGTCGAGAACCTTGATTTCCGTGATGGTCGGCTCGCGGTGCTCGCCGGCGAAGTAGTCGCGCACCATTTTTATGTCATCGAGGTCCATTGCCAGGCCCCGGTCCTTTATAAACTCTGCAAGAGCCTTTTCGTCCTTGGAGGTGAAGCCTTCGAGGGTTTCGACCGATTCGGGAACGCTGTACTTTACCTCGAGAGTTTCAGGCATTTCGAGCGAAGCTTCACGCGCCTCGACCGGGTTAATTACATATTTTTTGATTTTTTCAAGCGATTCAGGAGCGATTTTTCCGCTCTTTGCCTTTTTTGCCTTTAAAATATAGATTTTTGCCGTGCGAACGACAGGTCTTTCGCCCTGTGAGATGATCTGGATGCACTGCGCTGCGGAGTCTGCACGCTGGTCGAACTGACCCGGCAGATATTCCGTTGCAAATACGGTGAGGCTGTCATCGCCGCCCGTGAAATCGGAAAGCTCCTTTCCGGTAACATCAATCTGTGGCTCCGAGAAAACCGTTCCTACTGCTCTTTCAAAGAGCTCGCTGTCTATGTTTTCAACATCGTATCTGTTTATAATTCGAAGGCTTTCTAGTTCGCCGATGCCGAGCAGGTTCTTTATATCTCCCTCGAGAGCCTTGCTTTCAACTGCGAACTCGCCAATCTTTTCCACATATATTCGATAAACCATAATTCCTCCACTCCAATCTGGGGACAGGCCCCAAATTAGCCTTTTTTCTAATCTGGGGACAGGCACCAAATTAGCCTTTTTTCCAATTTGGGGACAGGTTTGGCCTGGCGACCTGTCCCTAATTTCGCTTTTTTTCCAATTTGGGGCCTGTCCCCAAATTCGCCTATTTCATTGCCTTCAGTGCTCTGGTGCCGATGTCTTTGCGCATGTATTTGCCTTCGAAGGCAACTCCCGATGCGCGGGCGTAAGCCATGTCAATGGCCGCTTCCAGCGACGCGGCGACAGCCGTGACGCCCGCGACTCTGCCGCCGTTTGTCACAAGCCTTCCGTCGGAATTAAGCTTCGCGCCGGCCACGTAAACATACTTGCTTATGGCTTCGTCGATCGTCAGCTCCTTGCCCTTTTCATAGCTCTCCGGATAGCCCTTTGATGCGCAGATTACGCAGCAGGCGTGGCTGTCCAGAAACTCGACCTTTGTCTGCGCCAGCTTTTCGTTTGTGACGGCTTGCATGACCGTGAGCAGGTCGCTGGCCAGAAGCGGCAGCACGACCTGAGTCTCCGGGTCGCCGAATCGGCAGTTGTATTCAATCACTTTCGGGCCGTCCTCCGTGAGCATCAGCCCGAAATACAGGCAGCCCTTGAACTTTCTGTTTTCTCTGTTCATAGCGCGCATGGTCGGCAGAAAAATCTTTTCCATGCACTCGTCCGCGATTTCTTTCGTATAATAAGGATTCGGCGCGACAGTTCCCATACCACCCGTATTAAGCCCCGTATCGCCGTCTCCGATGCGTTTGTGGTCCATTGAGGAAACCATCGGCACAATCACATTGCCGTCCGTAAACGCGAGAACCGAGACCTCCGGGCCCTTCAGGAACTCCTCGATTACGATTGTATCGCCGCTGGCGCCGAACTTTTTCTCCTCCATCATCGAAATGATCGCTTTCTCGGCCTCAACTCTGCTCTCGGCAATCACTACGCCCTTTCCAAGTGCAAGCCCGTCAGCCTTGATGACTGTCGGCACAGGCGCCTTCCTGACGTACCGCAGCGCTGCCTCTATGTCGGTGAAGGTTTCGTAAGCAGCGGTCGGTATGTTGTAGCGATACATGAGGTCCTTCGCAAAGGCCTTGCTGCCTTCAATTATCGCCGCACGCTTGTTCGGGCCAAAGCAAGGTATGCCGGCGGCTTCCAGACTGTCTACGCAACCCAGCACCAGCGGATCGTCGGGCGCAACAATCGCATAGTCGATTTCGTTCTCCTTTGCGAAAGCGGTTATGCCCGCAATGTCCTTTGCCTGAATGTCGACAAGTATTGCATCACCTGCCATTCCACCGTTTCCGGGCAGGGCATAGATGCGATCTACCTGTTTGTTTTCCTTGATTTTTCTGATGATTGCGTGCTCGCGGCCACCACTGCCGACAACCATTACTTTCATACGCTTCCTCCTATTTACTGGCCGGACCTGTCCCCAAATTACCCAAAATCCCAATTTGGGGACGTGTTCCAAACTTCCAAAAAGGCTAATTTGGTGCCTGTCCCCAAATTCGCCAAAATTCCAATTTGGTGCCTGTCCCCAGATTCGCCTAGTGGTGGAACAGGCGCAGGCCGGTAAAGGCCATGCTGATTCCATTCTTTTTACAGGTCTCGATAACCAGGTCGTCTCGAATTGAGCCGCCCGGCTGTGCTATATATTTTACGCCTGATTTAAGCGCTCTGATAACGTTATCAGGGAATGGAAAAAAGGCATCGGATGCAAGACTTACACTGTACCTTGCGCCCACTTCGCGCAGATACTTTGTCTGTTCCTCCTTTGAAAACGGTGCCGGCTTTTCAGTGAAATAGTTTTCCCAGATGCCGTCCGCACACACATCCTCTTCATTTCCATTAATGTAAGAATCTATCACATTGTCCATAATCGGACGCTTTATATCCTCTCTGAAAGGCAGCTCCAGCACGCACTTTGCCTGACGAAGCAGCCAGTTATCAGCCTTGCTCCCCGCCAGTCTGGTGCAGTGGATTCTCGACTGCTGCCCCGCTCCGACGCCGATTGCCTGGCCGTCGGTTGCATAGCAAACCGAGTTTGACTGCGTATATTTGAGCGTAATCAGCGCTACAATGAGGTCGCGCACAGCTTCCGGCGGAAGCGCCTGACCCGCAACCACATTACCCAGAATCGACGCATCGATTTCGCTCTCGTTTCTTTCCTGCTCAAACGTGATTCCGAACACCTGCTTTGTCTCTGTGACCTCCGGCCTGTAGCCCGGGTCGATTTCGATGATATTGTAGCCGCCGCTGCGCTTGCTCTTCAGAATCTCGAGCGCCTCCGGCTCGTATCCCGGCGCGATGATTCCGTCCGAAACCTCACGCTTTACGATAAGCGCAGTCGTCACGTCGCACACATCCGAAAGTGCGATGAAGTCGCCAAACGAGCACAGCCTGTCCGTGCCGCGAGCTCTTGCATAAGCACATGCCAGCAGCGAATCGTCGAGGCCGGGGATGTCATCCACCGCCACAGCACGCTTGAGGTCTTCGCCAAGCCTCACGCCTACTGCCGCACCGCTCGGGCTGACATGCTTGAAGCTTGCCGCAGCAGGAAGCTTTGTCGCCTCGCGCAGCTCTCTAACCAGCTGCCACGAATTGAACGCATCCAGGAAATTGATATATCCCGGTCTGCCGTTTAAAATTCTGATTGGAAGCTCGCTTCCGTCCTGCATATATATTTTAGCATTTTTTTGGTTAGGATTACATCCGTATTTTAGTTCAAACTGTTTCATTTTTACACCTCCGGCCTAAAAAGGCAAACAAAATTACTTACTTTCTGTATTTATTTATCATTTTTTCCTGTACAGTACCGCTGGAAAACGCAGTGTATCTCACGTAAAGAGAAATCTTGTTTTCCGGATCCAGACTGTTCCAAATCTCGTCCGTAAACTCATCAATATCATCAGGAATGCAGATTCTGTCAGGCTCGCCCGTAAATGTCGGCAGCGGCTTACCGTCCGTTATGTAGGTATGCAAAAAATGCCCTACTCCCGGCAGCGGCGCATAATCAAAGGTAAATCTGTTTGTCGCCGTGCCCGCAGCATCGGCACTCTTTAGTATGCTCATCGAGTAAGCCGGCTTTTCTCCGCCCTCAGGCAAATTCCAAACCGCCGAAATTCTCGGCGTCCAGTTAGGGCTGTCCGGCTCGAACGTGCGTGAAAGCAGCGACTCTGAGAAGCTTTTGCCACCGGCCATACCTTCGCTTATCGTATCTGTCTGGTCGCCGTTAGTGTAGATCAGGTGGCGGCCGGTCTGCGTCAGTACGCGATAAATAATCAGGCTCGGATCTTCGACCTTTTCAGGCTCGAACGGCTCTGTGTAGATATCGCTTCCGCGCATCACAAACACTCTGTTTCTGCTGTTTGCGGATCTGCCCATAATAAAATACGCGCTTACGGCATGCTGCCCGCTGCCGCTCATTCCTGCAACCAGTCCGCGCCCCACATAAGGGTTCCCCGCCAAAAGCTCGCTGATATTCTTTGTTTCATATATGTTCATTTTCCCTCGTCTCCTATTATCTACCTTCGGACTCTGCAGCATCTACGCTGCAAATATCCTCTATCGCCTGGGGCAGTATGACATGCTCCGCTTCCTTCATAACGCGCTGCTGCAAGGCTTCCGGCGTATCTCCCGGCAGGACCTCAACCGCCTTTTGGGCGATTATTCTGCCCCCGTCGGGTATTTCGTTCACGTAGTGGACCGTTGCACCGGTGAGCTTTACGCCGCGCGCAAGAGCCGCCTGATGCACCCTAAGCCCGTAAAAGCCTTTACCGCAAAACGACGGTATCAGCGAAGGATGAATGTTAATAATTTTCCCCTCAAAATGTCTCGTAAACTCGGAGCTTAATATGCTGAGGAACCCCGCCAGCACTATTAAATCAACATTTTTCTCGTCGAGCAGGCCTATCAGCCTTGCCTCGAAATCCGCTGATTTTTTCGGAATGCAAACAGCTTCTACCCCTGCCTTTTCAGCGCGGGTAAGCGCAAAGGCCCCTTCGCTGTCAGAAATTACCGTGACAACCTTTGCGCTTTTAATGATTCCGCTCTTTTCTGCATCCAGTATGGCTTGGAGATTCGTCCCTCCTCCCGATACGAGCACAGCAATTTTCTTCATATCCTACCTCGTCCTGCTTCAGTAAATTACCTGAGTATGATTTTTTCATCACTTCCCGCCATGCTTTCAATATGGCCGATAATATAAGCATCTTCGCCATTTGCCTTCAGGATTTCAAGCGCCTTTTCGGCCTCGTCCTCCGCTGCGATGATGCTCATGCCGACACCCATGTTAAAGGTGTTGAACATGTCTCTTTCGGAAATGTTTCCGCGCTCCGCAATCAGGTCGAAAATCGGAAGCACGCGAACATCCTTCCGTTCAACCACAGCGCAAAGGCCTTCAGGAATGCTGCGCGGAATGTTCTCATAGAATCCTCCGCCTGTAATGTGCGAAATACCTCTGACCTTTACCTGTTCGATAAGCGCTAATACCGGGCGGACATATATTTTCGTCGGCGTCAAAAGACATTCACCGAGCGACATGCCGCCAAGCTGAGTGGGATGCGTCCCAAGGTCTTCGTGCTCAACGTCAAACACCTTACGCACAAGGGAAAAGCCGTTGGAATGCACGCCCGATGAAGGCAGTGCAATAATCACGTCCCCGGGACGCATCTTGGAATTATCTATAATCCAGCCCTTGTCCACCACTCCGGTGCAATAACCTGCCAGATCATATTCATTTTCAGGGTAGAAGCCCGGCATTTCAGCCGTTTCCCCACCGATAAGCGCTGCGCCGCTCTGAACGCAGCCCTCACACACACCTGCCACAATCTGCTCGATCCTCTCGGGCACATTCTTGCCGCAGGCAATGTAATCAAGGAAGAAGAGCGGTTTCGCTCCCACACAGATTACATCGTTAACACACATTGCCACACAGTCTATGCCGACAGTGTCATGCTTATCCAAAAGAAATGCGAGCTTTAGCTTTGTGCCGACACCGTCAGTTCCGCTGACAAGCACGGGATTTTTGATACCCGAAAGGTCCGGCTCAAAAAGACCGCCAAATCCGCCGACTGCACCGATTACTCCCGGCACAGAGGTTCTTGCGATATGCTTTTTCATTAATTCTACGGATTTATAGCCCGCAGTGATATCTACTCCCGCAGCTGCGTAGCTGTCGGATCTTGAATTATTGTTCATGTTAGCCCTTTCCGTTCCAGCAGTAGGTGCAAAGCTCGCAAGGGTCCAGACCGATAGCTTCGATTACACCCTCCAGAGACTGAAACTCAAGTGATGTGAAATTAAACTTTTCGCAAATTGCCTTGCGCAGGTTCTGTCCGCGTTCGGTCTTTGAGTCGCTGTATTCCTCGAGATGCTCAAAGCCCTCTTCGCTCTCAAGCTCCATTATTATGCGGCGCGCAAGGAGCTCCATTTCGCTGTTTGCGCGGCTGAAATTTAAGTATTTGCAGCTGTACATAATCGGCGGACAAGCTGACCTCATGTGAACGGATTTTGCACCGTTTTCATAGAGAAACTCAACGGTTTCCTTAAGCTGTGTGCCTCTGACGATTGAATCATCCACAAACAGTAAATCCTTGTCGCGAATCAGCTCCTTTACGGGAATCTGCTTCATCTTTGCAACGTTATTGCGCTCCTTTTGGCTGGTCGGCATAAAGCTGCGCGCCCATGTCGGAGTGTATTTTATGAAGGCTCTTGCAAACGGCAGATGACTTTCGTTTGAAAAACCTATGGCATGCGGTGTACCCGAATCAGGCACGCCGCCCACGTAATCTATATTGCAATTTCCGCTTTGTATCAGCTCGTCGTTCTTTGCCATAATCGCGCCGTTTCTGTAGCGCATGGCTTCGACGTTGATGCCCTCGTAGTCTGAGTTCGGATAGCCGTAGTACGACCAGAGGAAAGCGCAAATCTTTTTGTGCTTTCCGGCCGGCGCCAGAACCGTCATCTTGGTCGGTGACAGCTCCACCACTCCTCCCGGGCCAAGCTCGCGCACGTCTTCATAGCCCACCTTCTGGTAAGCAAATGACTCGAACGAAACCGCGTAGCCCTCGTCGTTCCTACCGATATGGACAGGAAGCCTGCCGCTGCAGTCGCGGGCCGCAATCAGCTTGCCCTCGCTTGTGAGGATGAGTATGCTGGCCGTGCCGTCAATCTGCTTCTGTGCGAATTTGATGCCCTCTGCGAACGTGCTCTTCTGGTTGATGAGGGCTGCCACCAGCTCGTTGGAGTTGACTCTGCCGCCGCCCATGGCATCGAAATGGCCACCACTGAAAGAAAGATATTGGTCAATCAGCTCGCTTGCATTGTTGATGATGCCCGTGATGCAGATGGCGTAGGTGCCTAGGTTTGAGCGAATCAGCAGCGGCTGCGGGTCGCTGTCGCTGATGCAGCCGATTGCCGATGTGCCGCGCATCTCATCGAGTATATTTTCAAATTTCGTGCGGAAAGGCGAGTTTCCGATGTTGTGAATCTCGCGCTGGAGCCCCTGCTCGGAGTCCCATGCGGCCATTCCGCCGTATCTTGTTCCAAGATGTGAATGGTAGTCAACGCCAAAGAATACCTCTGCCATGCAGTCGGACTTCGACGTGATACCGAAGAAACCACCCATTCTAGTACTTCTCTCCCTTCGTACCTACTTTGCTTCGAAGAACAGCTTGGAAAGTGTCATTGGATCGATGTACTTTCCGTCCTTGTAAACTCTCATGTTGCCGGATGCGATTTCGTCGATGAGCATAACTTCGCCCTTGTCGTCATAACCGAATTCAAACTTGATGTCGTAGAGCTCGAGACCTCTTGCCTTCATTTCGTCAGCAACAATGCGGGTAATTTTCTGAGTCATAACCTTGATGTCGTCGTACTGCTTTTCGTTCATTACGTTCAGCACTACAAGGCCGTCCTTTGTAACGAGCGGGTCGCCGAGTGCATCGTTTTTGAATGTCATTTCAACATATTCAGGGAGAGGTGCACCCTCTTCGATATACTGGCCGTAGCGCTTGAAAAAGCTGCCCACTGCTCTGTGGCGGCAAACTACCTCAAGGCCCTTGCCGAATACCTTTGCAGGAAGCACTTCCATAGTTGTGTCGTCGAGATTAGCGCTGACATAGTGAGTACGGATACCTGCAGCGTTTATCTTTTCAAAGAAATAAATGGACATGCGAAGGTTTACATCGCCTACGCCCTCAATAGTGAGTCCTACCTGATTTTCGCCCGGATCGAAAACACCGTCCTTGCCGGTGCAGTCATCTTTGAACTTTAAAAGATAATTGCCATTTTCAAGTGCGTAAACGTTCTTTGTCTTTCCTGTGTAAACAAGCTTCATTTTATATCTCTCCTTTTCCAATTTAGGGACAGGCACCAAATTAGCCTTTTTTCCAATCTGGGGACAGGCACCAAATTGGATTTTTTTCTAATTTGGGGACAGGTCCCAAATTATTAACTTATTTAAAGTTTGCAAGCTTTTCGGCAATGTCTCGGTCTGTCTCGAGAACCTTTGCCTTTGCAGCCTCGCGCTTTTCTTTCAGCTTTCTCGCAAGCTCAGGTTCCCCGAGTGCCAAAATCTGCGCCGAAAGTAAAGCAGCATTGACCCCACCGTCAAGTGCAACTGTAGCCACGGGGATTCCCGATGGCATCTGAACAGTCGCAAGAAGTGCATCAATGCCTTGCAATTTGCCGGAGGCACACGGAATGCCTATTACCGGTAATGTTGTCGCCGCAGCGATTGCACCTGCCAGGTGCGCAGCCATGCCTGCTGCAGCTATTATTACTCCAAAACCGCTCCCCTCGGCACTGAGGGCAAATTCTCTCGCTTCCTCAGGAGTGCGGTGAGCAGAATATACATGAACTTCATATAGGATGCTCAGTTCCTCTAGCGTGTCCACAGCCTTCTTCACGATAGGCAGGTCACTCTCACTTCCCATGATAATTGCAACTTTTTTCATATCTTTGCGTATAATCCGATTATCATTTGACGACCGGATTATCTCCTTTCTCGTCTATATAACTACAACTTTTATTCTGCCGCAGTTAATCACTTGCGATTACATTTTTAGGATACCAATCTCTGCGAACGAAGTCAACGACTTTTCATTAAATGTTCGCCTTTTTTCACGCTTTTCGTCATTTCTCTCCCAAATTTCCCCAATTTTCGCATAAAAACACGAACGTTCAGCGGCCGCAAAACTGCCGAACGTTCGTCACGTTAAATTCCCTATATTGTATGTGTGTTATCTTCTGCAAGTAGCTTAGTAGTACTGTTTAATCCCAACGCAATTGTTGATGCATTATGCAAAACCGCCGACGACGCAGGAGAAATAACTCCCAGCAGCCCTAATCCGATTAGTCCGGAGTTGAAGCCTACTATGGTTTTATAATTAAACCTTATTCGCTTCATCAGGCTATCGCTCAGCTTCTTTAATACTACCAGGTTTCGCAGCTCATCAAATCCAATTGTAATATCGGCTATTTGCCTTGCAATTTCTGCCCCATTGCTTATTGCAATACCCACATCGGCAGCCGAAAGTGCAGGTGAATCATTGATTCCGTCGCCAATCATTATTACCTTTAGCCCGGATTTCTTTTTACTCTCTACAAATGCAGCTTTGCCTTCAGGCATAACCTCTGCATAATACTCATCTACGCCTACTTTCTCCGCAATCCTTTTAGCTGTGCGTTCGCTGTCACCTGTCATCATTACAATGTCAGCTATTCCCATTTCTCGTAAGGCGCTTATAGTTTCCGCAGCTTCCTCTCGTACAGGGTCCTCTATCAGAATAACCGCTGCCAATTTTCCGTCCTTTGCATAATACAAATGCGAATATTCATCCGGCAATTCATTGAATGCGGCCTCGGCACCCAATGGCAAAGCTACACCTTCATCTTCGAAAACAAAGTGATAGCTCCCAATCACTGCCTCAGAACCATTGATTTCGGAGGATATTCCATGAGCCACAACATATTCTACGTTCGTATGAATTTCATCATGCGTTAAGTTCTTGTCCGCCGCTGCTTTCACCACCGCATTTGCTATAGAGTGTGGGAAGTGTTCCTCAAGACATGCCGCTTCGCGCAACAATTCCTCTTCCGCTTCGCCGTTAAATGAAACCACCGACTTCACAGCAGGCTCGGCTTTCGTAAGTGTGCCGGTTTTGTCGAATACGACTATGTCCGCTTCGGACACCGCTTCAAGAAACTTTCCTCCCTTAACGGTAATCCCCCACTCCCCAGCTTCTCTGATTGCAGAAAGCACGGAAATCGGCATAGCCAGCTTTAAGGCGCAAGAATAGTCCACCATCAGCACTGATGTTGCTTTCATAAGGTCACCACTCAAAGCAAGTGCAAGTGCGGCACCAGCCAATGTGTACGGCACCAGCCTGTCTGCCAGGCGCTCCGCTTTGCTTTCTAAGCTAGATTTCAGCTTTTCTGATTCTTCGATCATGCGCACGATTTTATCGTATCTTCCGTTACCGCTTACTGCCGCCACTCGAATAACGATTTCTCCTTCCTCCACCACGGTTCCGGCATACACACTGCTATTTTTTTCTTTTTTAACCGGAATGGCTTCACCCGTCATCGCCGCTTGATTTACCAATGCATCGCCACTTACCACTGCACCGTCGAACGGCACTATGTTGCCGACTCGCACAATAATTAAATCGCCCACTTCGATAAGTTCCGCAGGTATAAGCTCTTCCCTTCCGCCTTTCATTCTCCACACACGGCTTATGTTGAGAGACATCTGTCTTGCCAGATCGGAAGCGCACTTTTTGTGTGTCCACTCCTCCAGCTTGTCGCCTATTCCCAAAAGAAACATGACGGAAGCTGCTGTCGAATAGTCTTCTACCGCCATCGATGCACCGATTGCGATTGCATCCAAAAGCTCAACTTTTAATTTGTGCTGCGGTATAGTCTTTAAACCACGCCACATATAATATGCCGAATTTATGCATGTTAAGGCAGTCCTTATCGGCAGCGGCAAAAATAATTTCTTTGCATAATGCCAAGCAACCCGGGTTACTATGTTGCCATAATACTCCGAGTTTAGTTGCCGCGCCGAGCTTTCGAAAAAGCTGTCCGGTACTGTAATTTTGTTTGGTTCATATCCCGATACAATTTTGAAAATTTCCGATCGTGCACCGGAATATAGTATAACTAAATCTGCAGTTCGCTCATATACAACTGCTTTTTTAACAAAGGCAAAGCTCTGCAGGTAGTACTGCAATGAATCCGCTTCATTTATTGTTAGCCATGGTCTGTCGAGATGTACACGAAGTCTCCCCGGCATGTCGCTTTTTATAAATGCTTTCATACTATCTCTCCGGCTCGGTTTCTGCGCCCTCTGTGCACTCTGCTTTATCCTCACTTTCGCCGATTACTGCTTCCCTTTCCTTATCTGCTCTTGCTTTGTTTATTCTTTTAGCTTCCTCGTAAATATCGGTACAGTTTTCTTGTATAATTGTAGCTTGCTTTATTGTCTCGTCCTTTGCGCGCAGTGCCGCCGCAGTAAAATGAACGTACGCTTTTTTAGCATCCTTGCTTCCTAAAATCTTGATTCCGGCGGTTCCAAATAATACGCCTCCCGCAAAAGTGCTCAACTTACTGAATTTCATATTTTTTCTCCTTCCTTGATTCAAATATATTCAACCGGCTTTCGTGCAACGCAATGCATTCGGAAAAAGCCGCGTTCTTCAAACAACTCCATCTGAAGCCCGGCCACCGCGCACAGCCTCCTGACCTCCTCCTTGCCGTAGACATGAACATCGCCATGGCCTGTAAGATTGACAAGAGGCAGCTCCACTCTATTCATGAACCACCGCGCCAATGCGGAGTTTGACGTCATATCCCTCAGCACCAGCCTGCCACCCGGACGAAGCACTCTGCAGACACTGTCAAAGAAGTCCTGAACGTTGGGATAATGGTGAAAGCTTTGGCAGCAAATCACCACATCAAAAGAATTGTCCGCAAACGGCAGCTTTTCACAATCTCCCACGACCAGGTTGACGCCCTCCATTCCCTTTGCCTTTGCGACCTCAATCATTTTGGGCGTGAGATCTATTCCTGTGTAATGCTTGTCAGGATACTTTTCTTTCAGAAGAGATATTATAGGAGCGGTGCCGCAACCGCAGTCCAGCAAATCCGTAAATTCCTCTTTCTCAAGTTCTGCCAGCACATCAGGATAATCCTTTTTGCACATCTTATAAACACCGGCTTGATTTGTTTCATACTGCTCTGCGGCCTTTGAGAACTCTGAAATAGATAGCTTTTTGTAATCCTTATCCGTCATATCATTTACCTTGCGATTCTAATATAAAGTAATCTGATACAGACCGGTTAGCCTGTGCTAACGCATGTCCATAGATAAAGTTAGCTTTCGCTAACCATATTTATTATATACCCTTATCTCACCGATTTCAAGTATAAATAAAAAGCCGGTTATCAAACCGGCTCCCCATACTCCCGCTTCATAGCTGCGACAGAGACAATCCACTGATTCCCATACTTACAAGCATCTATACCTTTTGCCAACTTACCATAGGAGATTGCTTTTCTTATAGTGCTTTCGTTAAGCCCCCATAGCTCCGTCGCATCAGTGAACGCGATAAGCCCGTCAAATGGAGTCGACACTGCTTCGCCATTTGCATATTGTCAATTGTCATTTGCGGATTTCCCTGCCGGTTCATTTGGCGACTCAATAACACAATAAAACCTGCGCTGCTTTCTTGATGTTGAAACCCGTAGTTTTCCCGCAGGTAACCTGTCTGCATCTCTTTCAGCTTCTGT
>ODAI013164288.1_pt1 | contig 12730 bp, 7 predicted proteins | sample 1539321 | NCBI WGS metagenome assembly ODAI01 (sample SAMN02144231, study PRJEB22623) | gut metagenome | biome: sheep rumen | host: Ovis aries | place: New Zealand | reverse complement strand
TTGATTCCAACGGGAATCTCATTCTGAACGGCGGTACTCTCGATATCACAGCCCAGAGTCCTTTTGACTACGACGGAAACTGCCAGAACAATGGCACGACGCTCATTGTCAACGGTTCCGAGACTGACTCCGTTTCCAACCAGATGATGGGAGGCGGCGGTATGGGAGGCGGCATGCATGGTTCCATGGGCGGCCGCGGAAACCGCGGAAGCTACTGATCACTGCGGAGCACAAGATCCGCGAAACAGTCATAAACCATACCAAGATCTTAAACCATATCATAAACCATAGAATTCAAACAAAAGATCCTGGCTGCAGCTAAAAAAAACAGCTGCCGGAAAAGGCATTTACTCTTCCGGCAGCTGTTTTTGTATTTCAGGTATTAACAGGTTTTTTTTATTCTAAGCATTTCTATGCCCGCAGCCATGATCCCGCGCCGGCGGGTATGAATGAATAAACTGCACTTTGCTTGGCTGCAGCCACATCATTTCGGCCATCATTCTTCGGACGGCGCTGCTGTCTTAGTGACAATCTCCACATCTGCAGTAAGAGGCTCCAGTTCCAGACCGTAGGCCGGGTTGGAAGTATTCCCGTACTGCTCCCGGAATTCCTCGTCCGTCAGTGTCTCGCCGTCCGGGCTGGTGTGATCCATATTCCCGTTCGCAGCTTCGTCATATGCATACTCCGCGATGATCTCCAGGCCGCTTCTGTCTGAGGCGATACTGCAGATCGTGTCATTGCCCGCAGAGGCTCCTCCGCTGCCGTGTACAAGGAATGTTTTATCGGGAAGAAGGAAGAGGTCGACCCGGTATGCGAGAGCAAGCTTTCCGTCAAAGAGTCTGACAGCCTTGTCCCCGTCAAAGGTATAAATCTCACGAACAGCCAGGTGCTCTCCGTTATGCAGAACGATCGCAAGTTCCGGAATACCGTCTTCATTGTAATCATGAAGCCCGTACTCGACTTCAAATGCGCCGGGATTCATAAAATAATCGTAGGCAGCTTCATAGTTGAGCCTGGGATCAGCATCCGGAAGTGACGCAAAGGCATCATTTTCGTCAGCGGCATCCGATCCCTCTTCGAAGAATCCTTCACTGAATGCCTCTAAGAAGGTTTCCTTGTCCACAGCAAAAATATCTGCATAAGCCCGGATAATTTCCGTATAAGCGGTGTCCCGTGCATGGATCATTTCTGCTTCCTGCGCAGATGCTGCCGGATCGACTTCCACAGCTGTTTCTGCTTTCGCTGCTGTATCCGCAGCTGCCGCAGTATCCGCCTCCGCTGCTGTCTCTTCTGTATCGGCTTCCGATGCTGTTTCGGCTATCTGTTCTGTATCGGCTTCTGCAGCTGTTTCAGCTGTTTCAGCTGTCTCTGCAGTCTCATCCCCGGCCGCTGCCTCTTCAGTGTCTGCTTCTGCAGCTGCTTCCGTTGTCCGGCTGTCTCCTGCAGTCCCGGAAGCCTCTCCTTCGGCAGCAGGATTCCCTGCTTCCGTTCCGGTCTGTGCCTCGTTCTGTGTGTCGGTCTGTGTACCGTCCTGTGCGCCCTTCTTTGTATTGGCGTCACCTGCATTTTCGTCTTTTGCCGTTCCGGTCTGTGCAGAGGTATTTGTATCCGTCTCACCTGTGACTTCGCCCGCTGCTGTCCCGGTCTTTTTTTCTTCCTGCGCGCCGGAGCTCAGGACGCTTCCATCAGTGTTTTCAGCTTTGGCGGCTTTCGCCCTGCCGGAGCCCGTGACCAGTTCCGGTTCCGGGAATTTCACGGCATTTTCCACTTGGAGCTGTTCCACATCGACATTATTTCCGCCCGCTTCCTCTGCACTTTCGGCGGCCATTTCTTCCTCTTCCGACTGCATCCCGACCTCTTCCTGCGGAATGTCGATCGCCTCCTGCTCATAGGTCACTTCACTGCTCTTTGACATGGAAGATGCCTCTGCCCCGGATGCATCGGCGGATTTGGATGTTTTGGACGCAGCAGATGCTTCCGACTGCCCGTTTTCCGTCGAAGACGCAGTGTCGGCTGCTGTCATTTTTGCGTCCTGCAGCTGGCGGACATGGTACCACAGATTGCTGGAATTTTCGACGTCATAATTGTCCTGCCCCCAGCAGAAAAGGTCCTCTCCCTCGAAATTGAAAGAAACATAGGTGTCATTTCTGAGACGGAATGTGACGCGATGATACATATCGGTGACGCTCATATCGCTCTTGTCTCCGACTGTCACATCCGCAAGAAGACCGTAGATTTCCCTGATCACTTTCTCGTCTGTCACTGTGACATCCGGCCTCTCGCCCCCTTCATCATAGAGCACGTTGCACTCCAGGGGATAATCGCCGTTTTTCATGTCAGACTGCAGTCTGGCATACCCGGCATCATTGTTGAAATTCAAAATAGAATTCTCCGGAATCGTGTCGTCAGAGATCTCCGACACAGTATCTTTTTTCTCCGCAGAAGTATCCTGTGTTACCTGATCTTCCTGTTTTACCTGGTCTTCCGCCGCAGTCTCTTTATTGTCTTTGCGGCCGCAGGCGGCAAGCATACATACAAGGACTGCCCCTGTGATCAGAAGCCTTACAGTTCTTTTTCTATTTGACAACATAATCAATACCTCACAGCTGTTATGGTGTTTTCTTTTTCAATTATCCTATTCAATTATTTTTTTCAATTATCTTTCTCAATTATACTGTAGAAATAGGGGATGCGCCAGTTACAGTTGCAAGTATAAATTTGCAAGGAGAATTTGCAAGTATAAACAGAGTTATCTGTACAGATCCTGCTGAAAATTGAGAAATAAAAATCCGCAGCCTCCCCTGTGGGCAGCAGCGAGGCTGAGCAGAGTCAGTCAGCTGTTTCTGCAGAAAAAATCTATTGTTGATGAGCAATCCTTTGGGGAACGTCTTGCTCAATGAAGAATAAAGCCCCGCCGCCGATTCCGGATCCATATCCTGGTCCGGGTCATACGGGCAGCGGGGCTTTTTTATGTGCAGGGTTTACGGATAATTCTGAAAAAGAATATTGTTTTTGATATCAGGTCTTTTTATATCGATTTATATCGATCTTATGATTTCAGTTCTTTTGATATCAGGTTTTTTATATCAATTTATGTTGATCGTATGCTTTCAGTTCTTTTTATATCAGATTTTTATTTTTTCATCTTCATGCCTGCGCGGACCATGCGGAACATGCGGATCGCGCCTTTATAATAAAGATCCACGGCCTCATCCAGGGCCTTGGAAAGAGGCATGGGACCGTCCACAGTCGTAATGATGGAATCGATTCCGTGTTCATAAATCTGATCATAGCCTTCTCCGAGGCCGCCGCAGAGGGCTGTCACGGGGATGTCGTGTTTCTTTGCGCGGTCGCCGACGCCCTGCATGACTTTGCCGAAGCAGCTCTGCCAGTCTGTCCTGCCCTCGCCGGTCACGACCAGGTCAGCACCTTCGATGAGAGAATCAAAATCGATCAGATCCAGAACTGTCTCGATACCGGACTTCATCTCGGCATTCAGGTAGATCTGAAGGGCAGCGCCGAGTCCGCCTGCCGCGCCGGTTCCGGGAGTCTCATCGGGGTTCACGCCGAACTCTTTAATTATGACATCCCTGTAGTTGCACATGCCCTTCTCCAGACGATCCAGGATCTCGGGCGTGCCGCCCTTCTGCTTGCCGAAGGTGTAGGTGGCGCCGTCTTTGCCGCAGAGGGGATTTGTGACATCGCACATGACAGTAAAGTGGGCTTTTTTCGCGCGCTCATCCAGGCCGCTCATATCGATATGGGCAACCTTCTCGAGCTCACTGCCCTTGCCTTCCAGGATATTTCCTTCCGCGTCATAGAAACGGACACCGAGAGCGCTGGCAAAGCCCATACCGCCGTCATTGGTCGCGGAGCCGCCGATCGCAATGGAAATATCTGTAAAGCCCTGGTCGAGCGCGGCTTTCACCAGCTCGCCGGTTCCATAAGTTGTTGTATTCAGAGGATTCCTGAGCTCTTCGGGCACCATGGGAAGTCCGGATGCCTGGGCCATTTCAAGGACAGCTTCGCTGCCGCTGAGCTTTCCGTAATAGGCATTGACGCTCTCCATGAGAGGTCCGTGCACGTTTACGAAGACCTTCTCTCCCTTTCTTGCCTGAATGACAGCGTCTGTGGTTCCCTCGCCGCCGTCCGCAACCGGAACGCCCACGGTCTCACAGGCTCCGAACACTTCGTGTGCGGCCTTTGTGAGAAGCTCTACGGTCTGCTCGCTGGAAACTGTTCCCTTAAAAGAATCCGATGCAAATACAAGTTTCATTCTCTACCTCCTCTTTGTCTTTTTGTACCAAACCCCTTTTTACCTGTTTTTCATGTGCTTTTTCATTCATTAGCTACCTTATTTTCAATGTTTTTGTGTTCTCTCTTTAACTTGTTCATATTATAGCCCTGTTTGCGGATTTTTAACAGATTAAGACAGCATAAAAAGAAAGCGGGTATTTGTGTCTCTGACACAAAACCCGCGTTCCTTTTCTCCGGTATTCCCGAGAAGGATCTGATCATCTGGTTCCGGTGCAGCCGGCAGCGGCTGCTGCATGATGGGCGGCGCGCTCTGTTTCCACGGCATGCTCGACATTCATTCTGGAAAGGATCAGGGTAATGACAAGGTTGATGCACATGGGGATCCACAGGTACATGATGTGGAGCATGGTCAGGGTGGATGCGGACTGGACCTCCGCACCGCCGACATATCCGGAGAAGGCGAGAAGCCAGCCCGCAAGGGCGGTGCCGATGCCTCCGCCGAGCTTAGTGCCAAGGGATGTGCAGGAGTACATTGTGCCGTCGACACGTTTTCCGGTCCGCAGGTAGGTGTACTCGGAGCAGGTGGCGATGAGGGCGTTCATGTCGCCCTGCAGGGGGCTCATGCCGATCGCGGCGATGGCTGTGAAGAAAAGCATGAGGGGAACGCTGCCCAGGTAACCCGCTGCGACAACACCCAGGCGTCCTGCCGTGCCCAGTGTGTAGCCCATGAGGTTAAGCTTGTACATACCGCGGAAGCGTGCGACCATTGCCGGCGTGAAGAGAAGGCCTATGATCATGGGTATATTGATTGCCCAGGAAAAGACGCCGAGCAGGTTGGCGTTTTTCAGTATATAGGTCATGTAATAGATACCCATGTTCAAGGTCGCGGAGTAGATCTGCATCAGGATATAGGAGGCACAAATCATGAGGTAATACTTGTTGCGGATCAGAAGGCCGAATGCATCGATGAGGGTATATTTTTCCTCCGCTTTTGCGGCGGCCTTCTCCTCTTCTTCATCGGCAAGTTCCTCAGGGGAGAGCTCCTTAACAGACATGACAGAGAGGGTATTGGAGATCACGCCGACGATCGCGTAAATAATGGCTACAGTGCGCCAAGCAGCCGCGCCTCCGCCGAAATAGGCGACCAGGCCGACTGTGATGGTCTGGATCAGCATGCTGGTACCGAAGGCAAACATGAAGCGGATGGAACCCATCTGGACACGCTCCTGATTGTTTTTTGTGATGAGCGCGGTCAGAGCGGAATAGGCAATATTGTTGGCTGTGTAGAAGCCCGCGTTCAGCAGGGTGTAGGCGATAAAGAACCAGGCATACTGGGCCCTGGGGCTGATGTCCGCAGGAATGCAGAAGATGGCGACCAGGCAGACGGCACAGCCGAAGTATCCGTAGAACATCCAGGGACGGGCTTTTCCCATCCTGCTGTGGGTCTTGTCGATCATGGATCCGAAGAAGATATCGCTGACTCCGTCAAAGAGCTTGGAGACTGCGATCAGGCTGCCTACGATGCCGGCGTTCATTCCGACTGTATCTGTCAGGAATATCATTACAAAGGCGGACAGCAGCGCATACACGACATTGCCTGCGATATCCCCCGAGCCGTAGCCTATCTTGTTGTACCAGGTTAAATATCTTTTTTCTTCCATCAAATTTCTCCTTTCTATTCTGCGGGTTCACAGGCAGGGAACAGGGTCATGTCGTAGGTGAAGTGTTCGTCGTCAAAGCGGTATTGAGGCAGGGGCCTGGGACCGCAGCTGTTGGAGCCGATGCCGTCCTGGCGGGCGTCAAGGCAGAACACGGTGCTGCCGCTGGGCTCGAGTTCATAGTTGTGGTCTCTGACGGTGAGCTCCTCCTGGGTGTAGAAGGAGGCGTTGAAGGAAAACGGCACGTGGCTGTAGGCAGTGAGTGTATGGGTGTTGCCATAGAGAGTGACGTAGTCGCAGTCGCAGCGGCTGCCGTTCTCCTGAGGACGGATATAGTCTTCGTGGAGGTCGCGCACGGGAGCGGCGAAGAGTCCGTGCCAGGATGCTCTGTGTTTGTCGGGATAGTTCTCGAGGGGTCCCATGCCGTAATAGACGGCATTCTGCATACTCTCGGGGAGGAAGAGGCGCAGGCCGAAGCGGGGAAGCTCGGGGAATTCCTTGTTGCGGGTCACATCCATGTGTACAGAGATCCGTCCGTCGGAGGTAACGGTCCAGAGGGTATCAATGTCCATCAGTTTCTGCACAGTGACCGCAGTCATGGACATGCGGCTGGAGATGGCAATGCCGTCGTCCATGCTGCGGTACTGTGTAGTATAAGCGCGGGAGTATGCTCGGTCGTACATGGCCTTCTGCCACTCCCCGCGGATATACATGTCGTTGTCTGTCGGCGCGCGCCAGATATTGAGCTCCATGGGGCGGTCCAGGAGATTCCTTCCCGCATAGGTCATTTTTTCAAATACACCGCGGAGCTTGCTGTAGACATAGGTGAAGTTTTCTCCGCGGATGATCAGCCGGCGATCGCTCTCCTCGACATCAGGCGTCTGCATTCTGCAGGCGCGTTCCGCGGCCTCCTCCGCAAGGGTCCGGACCGTCTGGTTGGCATACAGGCTGATGGGGTTCGCTCTGACCTGCTCCCCGGCGGCAGATGCGGATCCTTCCGCTGTGCTACTGAGGGAGATTTCGTCAAAGCCAAGCAGCATGCCTTCCTCGCGGAAGGGGTCCGCTTTGCGGAGGATGTAGGACACTTTCAGATAAATCCGGCCGCTTTCCGGCAGAGCCGGCAGGGAGAGATAGATCTTTCCAGTGTGCCGCGGTGGTATCGACGGGATGCGGGGGGACGCGATCACGCCGGAAACTATATTGGCATCGTCACAGGTAAGTTCATATTCCAGTTCCAGATAATCGCGCAGGTCTACATAATTCATCTCATTTTTGAGAGTCAGGATGCAGGCCGTGCGGCCTTCGTTTCTGTCGCCTCTGCTGCCGTTCCGATCGCCTGTGCCGCTGTTCCTGTCGCTTGTGCTGCCGTCCGGATGTCCGTCCGGGTTCTTTTCGAAATGATCCGTCCTCTCCCTGGCGAAAATGTCCTGCATGGAGTTTCCCCGGGCGAAGGAGATGACGCGGGCGGGACGGTGTACGTTTTTGTATTCGAGCAGACCGGTATGGGGGGTGCGATCGGGATAGACCAGGCCGTCCATGCAGAAGTTTCCGTCGTTGGGATATTCGCCGTGGTCACCGCCGTAGAAATAGATCGCTCTCCCGTCCCTGGCCGTTCCCTTGTAGACGGCGTGGTCGCACCACTCCCAGACGAAAGCGCCGCAGATGCAGTCATAGCGGTCGATCAGGCGGAAATAGTCCTCATAGTCTCCGGCACCGTTTCCCATGGAGTGGGCGTACTCGCAGAGGATATAGGGCTTGTCCGGAAGGCTCGGCTCCTCTTCTGCCTGACCGTCTGCTCTGACCTTTTCCGAGCCGGTCTCGGCATAGCGGATGACGTCATCAAAGTCGGGATACATCCTTGAGTAGAGGTCAATGTCGGAGTAGTCGTATTTGCGGGCCCGCCCGCGGTAGTAGGCACTCTCATAGTGGGTCAGGCGGGAGGGATCAAACTCTTTGGTCCAGCGAAGGGCATTTTCAAAAGTACAGCCGTATCCGCACTCATTGCCCATGGACCAGATGACCACGCAGGGTCTGTTCTTGTCCCGATGCACCATCTTGCGGACGCGGTCGAGGGTAGGCTCATTGAAATCCGGATTGTCCGAGATCATCTCATTCCACCGGCCGGCGCGCTCATCGTCCGTGTCATTTTTGTAGTAGAGCATCCAGGGGCCGTGGCTCTCATTGTCCGCCTCGTCAATGACGAAAAATCCGTATTTGTCGCACATCTGGTAGAACATGGGCGCGTTGGGATAATGGCTGGTCCGGATGGCATTGAAATTGTGGCGCTTAATCATTTCCAGGTCACGGCGCATATGAGCCGCATCCACGACCGGTCCTGTCACGGGATCGGAGTCATGGCGGTTCACACCGCGGAATTTAACGGGCAGTCCGTTGATCTTGAGCACATTTTTGTCGACTCTGACTTCGCGGATCCCGATCCGGTCCGCGATCACCTCGCGGCTTGTCTCAAAAACAATGGTGTAGAGATAGGGATCCTCGCTGCTCCACAGATGGGGGTCGTCGATTGCAAAAGAAGCACTCCCGCGCAGGGTAAAGCACGTGACTTCTTTCTCCTCCGCGTCAAGGACCCTGACGGAAACGGGGATCTCGCGGTCCAGGAAGGAGGCAGTGACAGAAACAAGGGCGCGCTCTGCCCGGGGGCCGAAGCCGGATTTCTCCGGATTCTCTGCTCTCTCCCCGGTTTCCGGGCTGCCTGCAGGGCTTTCCTTTTCCTGGTAACAGCCCTCTGCCGGCGTGTTTTCCCCTGCTGCCGCGCTCTCCTCCCAGCAGATCTTTGTGTTGATATGATAGTCAAAAATGCACTGTCCGGGTCTGCGCATCAGGTAGACATCCCTGAAGATGCCCGACATGCGGAATTTGTCCTGGTCCTCCAGATAGCTTCCGTCGCACCATTTGAGGACAAGTACTGCGAGGACGTTTTCTCCTTCCTGCAGGGCATCAGTGACTTCAAATTCTGCAAGGGCGTGGGAGACCTGGCTGTAGCCGACGTAGAAACCGTTCAGCCAGACGTAAAAACAGGAGTCGACACCTTCAAACTCAAGGAAGGTGCGGGGAGTATCCTCGCTTTTTTCAAAGTTGAAGCGATGCACATAGGCGCCGCAGGGATTCTCCTGGGGCACATAGGGCGGATCCACCGGAAAGGGGTATTTGATGTTGGTGTACTGGTGGCAGTCATAGCCGTAATTCTGCCAGACACCCGGAACCGGAATCTCCTCGAACCCCGAGCCTTCTCCGATCACATGAAATTCCGGAAGGTAGAATTTTTCCTTCAGATCATAGATGCTGTCATAATAGCGGAATTTCCATTGTCCGTTCAGCATCGTGATGCGGTCCGATGCCTCCCTGTTTTCATCAAGGCATTCCATGAACCGGCCGGCAGGGATATAGTAGGCGCGGTCCGGCATCGTCCCCTCATGAAGTACGGACAGATTTTCATAATACTTCGGTACGATCAATGCTCCTCTCCTCCTTACGCATGCACAAAAGTGACGTCACTTTGTCTCAGACTTGTTTTTACGGCAGAAAAGTGCATGCCGAAAACGGTTTTATGAACAAAAAGCGTTTCTCTTGCGCTGTAATCACTTTTTGGTCTTCAGCATCCGCGAAACGTCACAAATCCTCTATTTTGCGTCTTTTCACCCATATATTGTGTCATTCGACTGTGTGTTCCGCTCTCTGTTGCTATGATACGACAGTCAAATCTCTTTGAACATAAACTGTGATAGACAGAACATGCACAAAATGATACACTAGACACAGGCATTACCGTTTGCATATACAGGAGAAGAAAAATGTTTGTGGACAACGCCTACTGGCGAAATTCAAGGATTGATTTCAAGGACAGAAAGCACCCTCTCTTCGTGGGGAGCTGCGGCACATACCGGCTGGTGACCCTCACCAAGCTTCCGACACACCGGCCCAGGGGGCGGGTGGATTTCCAGCTGCTCTATGTCGCTGCGGGAAAGGGGCATTTCTATTTTAACGGCAAGGAGCACATCGTCCCCGCCGGGAACATGGTCCTCTACCGCCCCAGGGAGGAACAGCGGTACTACTACTATGGGGCGGATCACACGGAGGTGTTCTGGGTCCATTTCACAGGCAACAATGTCACCAACATCCTGCGCCAGTACGGTTTCAAGGACGGGGAACATATCATCCACAGCGGGACAACTCTGGAGTACTCCCACATATTCCAGCAGATCATCAGCGAACTGAAGGAATGCAGGCCGCACTACGAAAACGCCTGCATTTACCGGCTGCACCTGCTTTTCATCATGCTCAGCCGTCTGGGCGAAAAAAAAGTGCGGCGAAAAACGCCGCACATGGCCGGACAGATGCACACTGCCGTCAACTATTTTCATGAAAATTACAGTAAACCGATCTCCGTCAGCGATTACGCCCAGGAGCTGGGGCTGAGCGTGAGTTGGTTTACAAGGAGCTTCAGGGAATACACGGGGACCTCCCCCGCCCAGTATCTCATCTCCCTGCGGATCTCTGCCGCCCAGAGTCTGCTCGAGACAACTGACCACAACGTGACGGAGATCTCCGAGCTGGTAGGCTACGACAACCCCCTCTATTTCAGCCGCCTCTTCCGCAAACAGACCGGCATGTCGCCATCCGATTTCCGCCGGCAGCTCCAGGCCTGGAATGAGGAGAACGCATAGAGTCATTTATGCGAAGCCCCAGGGGGCTGGGGAGACAGGGGGAGACAGGGGACGGTTCTTTGTCTCCTGTCTCCCTCCCGATGCACAGCCCCTTTTGGGGCTATGGTCCCGAACGATTGTGTTCCTGAACCCATTTATTCAGGACATATGGGAATCGAATCAGGCCTCCGAGGAAGAGAGTCTCTTTTCAGTAAGAGACGTTCTGCCCCCTGCAGCCTTGTCTGCAAATCTTGCTGCAGTACCACTCTCAGGGCTGCTGCTCAGCTGCCTGCAGGTGCGCACAATCAGGACCAGGGCAATGGCAAAAGTCAGGATATCCGACAAAGGCATGGAATAGAGGACGCCGTCCAGTCCGAAGAAACGGGGAAGAAGGAGGGCGAAACCGACGCCGAAGACGATCTCACGCACCATGGAGAGCAAGGTGGATTCCACAGCCCTGCCCATGGCCTGCAGGAAGATAAAGCAGGCCTTGTTGACGCAGGCACAGATCATCATGCACAGATAGATCCGGAAAGCCCTGAGGGCAAATTCCGTATAAAAGCTGCTCTCGTTGGCTGCACCGAAAATGCTGATCAGCCGGGCGGGGAAGAATTCGACGATGACCAGGGCGACGGCACCGACGACGGCCTCAGCTGTGAGAAGGGTCATAAACAGCTCACGCACTCTGGACTTCAGGCCGGCACCCATGTTGAAGCCGACGATGGGGATGCAGCCTGCTGCCATACCGACGACAATGGAAATCACGATCTGGAAGAACTTCATGACGATGCCCACGGCCGCCATGGGGATCTGGGCATACTGTTCCTGCATAAAGACCGGATCCATGGCGCCATACTTGCGGATCATGTTGTTGATCGCTGCCATGGCTGCCACCAGGGAGATCTGGGACAGAAAGCTGGTGATACCGAGGATCAGTGTCCTTCTGCAGATTTCTGCCTCCAGGACAAAATCGCTCTTTTCCGGCCGCACGATCTTCATGTTGGCGATATACCAGACCGCAAGAACAGCCGTCGCGATCTGGCCGATGACGGTGGCCACTGCCGCGCCCATCATGCCCCATTTGAAGACAAAGATGAAAACAGGGTCCAGGATGATGTTGATCAAAGCGCCCGCCAGCGTAGATGCCATGGCAAATTTCGGGCTGCCGTCGGCGCGGATAATGGGGTTCATGGCCTGCCCGAACATGTAGAAGGGGATTCCAAGAGTGATATAGAAGAAATACTCCCTGGAATGCCTAAAGGTCTCTGCATTGACTGTGCCGCCGAACATGGCGATGATTCCGCTGCTGAAGATCAGATAGACGGCACAGAGGACAAGGCTTCCCGCAATGACCATGACCACGGAATTACCGACGCTCTTCTTTGCCTTGCCGACGCGCTTCATGCCCAGGCTCAGACTGACAAAGGCACAGCAGCCGTCACCGATCATGACCGCGACGGCGAGGGCGATGACCGTCAGAGGAAATACGACCGTGTTGGCGGCGTTGCCGTAGGAGCCAAGATAGGCCGCATTTGCGATGAAAATCTGGTCCACGATGTTGTACAGTGCCCCGACGAGCAGGGAGATGATGCAGGGGACGGAGTATCTGCGCATGAGTACGCTGATCTTCTCCTCCCCGAGAAACTGATTTGATGCCTGTTCCATTTTCTGCCTTCCTTTCTGATTCACTTTTTCCGACATGCTTTCCGGCCGCTCTGCTCTCTCCCCTGCAGGGGAGGCCTTTCGCTGCCAGGGCATCTCTGTCTTTTTCGATCCTTTTGACAACTTTGAAAAACTATGAAAAAAGAGCGCGCGGCCGCAGGCATTTCTTTCCTGCGGGCCACACGCTCTTTTGTTTTTCCAAGTCGTCTCCGAACTGTTTTTGCAATAAAAAACGTGTGGCATGCAACCGGACTTACGCAGTTACGCCACACGTTGTGAAGGTATTTTAAAAAATGACAGGGAGATTTGTCAAGCCTGTTTTTTAGGTTTTTTTGGGAGACAGGGGACGGTTCTTTGTCTCCTTCGGGGAGGAGACAAAGAACCGTCCCCTGTCTCCCCCGTTGCTGATCACGATTGCGCCCAGGACCAGGACGATTCCGATCACCTCATACAGGCTCAGCATTTCTTGATAGATCACTGTCCCCAGGA
>ODAI012965059.1_pt1 | contig 12730 bp, 4 predicted proteins | sample 1539321 | NCBI WGS metagenome assembly ODAI01 (sample SAMN02144231, study PRJEB22623) | gut metagenome | biome: sheep rumen | host: Ovis aries | place: New Zealand | reverse complement strand
GTCGACGGCCAGAAGGTGGTGGTGAAGTAATCGGCCACCGGTCAAGAGAGAACAAACAGAAACAAATGAGGGCGTGCCTTGTGCACGCCCTCATTTGCTTTCTCTTGGATTGTGATATGTCTGCAGATTACTCTGCGCCTATATGCGTAGATAAAGTCTATTCATTTTCGTCCCAGAGACCTCGCTTGAAGGTATTCGCTTCGTCGCCTCCAACAATGTCAGGTTGTTCTTTCTCCGTTAAATCATTGACACCATGGCTGCCGTCAAGGAGCAGACGTTGGGAAGTCGTTGCGGCAATGATCTCAGTGTCGGGTTGGATATACTTTTTCATTATTCTGTCCTGTCGTTGAAGTTATTGAATGAGATTTCCATTGCTGTCAAAAATGCGCTCACCATTTGCATTACGCAATCCTGTGCCGATGGTGATCACTGCCTTTTGTTTGTTCCCTTTATTCCATGTCACGCCAAAGGGTATGTATGCGCTGCCTTTATAGTGCTTGCTGTTTGTGGTGATCTCACAGTCCTGCAGTTCAATATAGGCTCCGGTCGTCTCAGCGATACTGCCGACATTGTTCTTGTCGGTATACCATGGAGTGGTGGTCTGGGGAATCATGAAGAAATACTTGTCTTCCTTATCCGTCTCTGTCGACAAGAGATTGTCTGTATAATTCTCTGTCACATCGATCTCGGTCTCATTGTCTGCTATCGTGTATACGGAGGGTGTGTCGTCGATGTAGCCTAATTTAGCCCATGACTGGTCTCCTGTCTCACCGCCGTTGGTGTTGAAATAGTAGAAGCCGTCATTATAGACATTGTGCAGGCGGACACCTTTCACCTTGATGGAGGCATTGCTCAGCGTTGCGGTCTTTGTGATAAAGAACTGCACGGCGGTGCATGCATGGTCGAACTCGAAATAGAGGAAGCCGTCGGTTTTCCCTGGGCGTCTGTAAGAGTCGGCTGTCTTTGCCACCAGGAGGTCTTTTTGCTCACCGCTGTTTTCATCTACCTGAAAATGCAGGCAGGGCTTGCTCACGACGACGGGATCGCTGGATTGGGCGAAATCTTCGAACAGGAAATGTCCGGGCTGGTAGTTGGCATAGGCATAAAAGTTCACTAAGTCTTCGTCCAAATCCACGAAGGCGTCACTTGGCCAGTGTCCTTCTCCAGAATCATCGACGGTGCCGATGGCCCATTTGCCTTCTTCGGCCACCCAATTGGTCTTATATTCAGGATTGCCCCATGTGTAATTACCTGTTCCCGTGTAGTAGGGTCTTTCCCGCCTGGAAAAATAGGAATAGTCCACATAAAAAACTTTGGTGTCTGTGGCCAGAGTCGTCTTGTTGGTGACAGGCGACTTTCTCTTGCCTGATGCCGAAGCCTTTTGGTCGGTGTCGACCATGGGGTTCTCCGCCACACCTACGCTCATGGGAAAAACAATTTGAGGATTATCGTGGCCCAGAATGGCATTGATGATCATCATCGCATCGGTGACAGTGACTTCTCCGTCGTTGTTTACGTCGTATCTGTTTCTCTGCGCGTTGGCATTCAATGCGAACAGCGACAAAGCAACAATGATAATTTTTGTTCTCATTTTAGTTTGTATTAAATGGATATTTGTGACATCCGGGTACCGGGTCTGGTTTCCACAGTGGTGTCGAACTCTCTAACCGCATTTTTGTTGACGCTGTAGTAGCGTATCTTGACTTGCTCTCCCTTTGCCTTGGAGTAGACCGTCACTGTCACGCGTGCATTGTACAGGCTCTCACCTACAGTAGTATATCCCCTGCACTCATCGCCCACGAATGCGGCCACGATATCATTGGCATGGGGAACGAATCCCTCGGTGCTTTCCGGGTCGATCGTGAAACTGATCAGGTCGTACATCACCACCGGGTATTTGGAGGCTCCCAGCAGGAAAGGCGGGATGAAATCATGTGCCACACCGACATCTCCTTCAGAGGTGAAAAAAGTATCTCCATTGTTGACAGTAAAGAGGTGATGCAGTTTACTAGAATAATACTTGATGGAAATATTCTTATTGCTGTCTGTCTTGGGATTTCCGAACGTCTTGAGGATGAAATAAGTCTTTTCTTCGTCACCTCCTGTCACAGAGGTGGCTTTCGAAGACAGTCCCCTGATTTCATCGTCGATGAAAATGGCCATCAGGTCGTCGTCAGAAACGTCCGTGGCAATCAGATTTGGCAATTGCACCTGAACAATCATCCAACTCTCATACTTGCTGGGCACGGGTTCTTCCCAATTGGGCCGTTGGTCGTTGCCCGTCCAGTCGATTTGCCACACAGGTGGCACATTCACAGTGTGCCACGGGCTTGTCGCTGTGAATGGTGGATCGATAATCTCTCCTTCCTCATCATCCTTATCAGATGATGAGCTGCAGCCCCACATGAGAGTGAGGGCTGCAAGCATCATTGCTGATTTGAAAAATATACTTTTCATTTTGATTATTCAATTACGATTTTCTTACCGTTGTAGATGTAGACGCCTTTCTTGGTCGGACGCTTATTCAGTTTGTAGCCTTCCAGCGTATACCATCCGAACTTCGGGATGTCGCGCAGGGTGAAGTCGATCTTGGTCGGGTTGTCGGGCATGCCGACGATGGAGTTGGCCTGGAAGGTGAGGATCTCATTCGTGGATGCGATCACGTCACCCTCGCGCTCGATGGCAAACCAGAGCGGCTGCTGCACGTCGCCTTCGATGCTGAGGTAGAAGATGCTGTCTGCGGCAGCTTCCACCGCTCCACGCAGTTCGCCGTCGGCAAATGCCAGCAGGCGGTCGCCGGGCATCAGTTCCACACCATTTGTAATGGCCGACATCGACATGGTCATGGCCTTTCCTGCTGCGGCAGGTCTTGCCGGGGCTTTGGTGATTTCGTCGAGGAATGTGCTTCCCGGTTCATAGAACGGGTAGAGGAAAGAATTCACTTCCTGCCTCTTGTGATAGAGCATGTATCCCTCGCCCGGTTTCATATACTGCAAGCTGCCTTTCCACACGCCTTTGTCCTTGTTGTTGGGCCTGGTAAACACGGCAAATTCGTCGTGGCTCTTGATGATGTCACCGTCTTCCGCGTATTGCTCGTAGTCTTGGAGTGCCGTCGTTACGGTGAGGTTCATCATTGGTGTATAGCCGATGCCGTTCCAGCCGTCCCATACGGTGATGGTGCGGTCGTCCTCTTGGCGGATGATAGTTCCTCCGATGATGAGGTTGAGAGGCACGGCCACCTTGATGGCGTAAGAGCTTTGTGGTGTCAGTTTGAACTTCTTCACATCATCGGAAGCGTTCCATCCACCGTTGTTGTAGACAAATGTCACGTCAGTGTTGTTGTCGGTGATGATGTCATTGTCATTCCACGGGAAGGATGCGAGCAGTCTGTTGATGTCGAAGAACTGCTCTCCATAGACATTGAACGAAACCCAGTTCCAGCCTTCGCTGAGTTCGATGGTCTGTGCATACTGGCTTCCACCGCTGAAGATGACAGGTGCGCCCACGCTGCCTATCAGCTCGGAAGAGCCGAACGTGATTGTCTCGCTGGGCTTGAGCAGCAGCTCCTTGCCAGTGTCGTAGCGCCAAAGCTTGAAGTACAGTTCTCTGCCGCTGAGTTTGTCATCATACACGGTGAGGTAGAAGAGGTGCTGGTCCTCTCCGTTGCCGATATTGGCCACGCCGTGACAGTTGTTCTTGTCGTCGAAGACGCCGATGATGTCGCGCTCGTCGACATCCAGCTCATCATTGATCTTGACCTGTCCGATGATGTTCATGGTGTATTGCATGAGTGAGCTTTCGACGGCCCATTTCGGCTCTTCACCGATGATAGTGATGGAGATACCAAGCGGGTCGCTCAGGCCGTCCTCATCGACGAGGTAGATGATCTCGTCGTAGGTGCCCACATTGAGGTTGGGGTTGATGGTGGCAACGAGTTCTTCTGTCTGTCTCGGTCCGATGACATCCGTCTCTTTCTCGAATTTCAGCCATCTCGGGCAGTTCTCGATATGGTAGGTGTGACGCACCGCGCTGTTGTTGGCGATCTCAATCCAGATGGAAGATCCGGAGCCGCTGAAGACTTCGTCTCTGATATTGTCCTCCACCCATCTCAGCGGATTGCTGTCGACGAAGTAGTAGGCCGTGGCGGGAGAAGCCATGGTGTTGCCGTTCTTGTCGGGGATATCCTTCACCGTGACGTAGATGTTGCGCCTGTTGATGCGCTCGTCATCCTCGTTGATGTTGAAGTAGATTTGGTTGCCCTTGCCCACATAGCTGTAGCTGATGTTGGTCAGTTCCTCGTAAGGCTTCACCGGGGCAGCAATGTTTCTGTCGATATGTGAGATGAGTTCCTCTGGCGAGATGAGTTTCAAGTCGAACGGGTAGTCGCGTTGCGGTAAGCCCGTCGACTGTCTGGTGACAGGGTCTACCTCGTAGATGATATTACCGTTCTGGTCCTTGTGGATCTTTGAACTGTAGGGATAAGGCACCGTCTCCATCTGGTTGTTGGACTGCAATTCCTGACGGCTGAAGCTGAGGTAGAAGATCAGTCCGGTCTCATCTCCGTGTGGAGTGTTGGTGCTGTAGGTCTTGATGAGAGAGCTTGGCAGAGCCTGCTCGAAGAAGCATATCTCGTCGATGTTGCCTCTGAAGTAGTTTCTGCTGTCTGCGACGACGACTCCGTTCTCATCAGTACGCGAGAATTTCGCGGTTCCGAGCATCGGGTGTCCGCCGGAGATGCCTCCCAGCGAGTCGACGGGGAATGTGGCCCGTGTCTTGTTGTCGATGAAGATTTGTCCCAGGTTGAGGCTTCTGTTCACCGTCATGGCGTAGTGGTGCCACTGGTTGTCGCTGTAGTCTCCGGGCACGTTGACCGTCATTCCATTCGACTTGAAATTGAGTTTCTCTGAGTCAAATCCGATGTAGAACTGGCTTTCAGCTCCTTCGTCGATGGCTTCACCCGTTCCGTTGGCGATGAGTGTTCCACGGCCATCGGGGTCGGTCTTGAACCAGAATGTCAGGGTATAGTCCTGATAGTTGGCTCTGTCGAGCACGTGCGGGTCGAGAGGTATGCCATGGTCGTCCCAGTCGATATGGAGCGACATGCCATGCGGCACAGCCCATGAGGCCTCGATGAGCTTGGCGTGTGCTCCTTGAGCTTTGTCGGTGGCATAGTCACCGTTGCCGTCGTTCATCGGGTAGTAGCCTGCCAGGCCCAGCTCATATCCAGTGAGGCGCTTGTTGCCGTACTGGTTGGCAAGTTCATCGGCAGTGAGGGCGCGGTACCAGAGTCTGGCTTCCATCATGCGCCCTTTGAAGAAGGTGCTCGAGAGGCGGTCGGACTCGTTGGTGCGTCCGAAGATGATTGTACCGGTGCCGGTGTACGGGTGGTCAATCTTAAAGTCTCCAATCTGGTCTCCACCGTTGAAGAGGTCCACTTTGCATGGGCCGTCGTAAGTGTCTGTCAGATGCTTGAGTCTCAAGGCCACCGGTGTGAATGTCTCGGTTGTCAGTTCTCTTGTGGAGGTGAAAGAATTGTCGTCGATCACGACTCTGAGCCGTTGTTCCTTGGTGAACCACAGCTGCAGTTTCTTGCCGTTTGTTCCATGCGAGAAGATGGGCATGTCTTGGTTGACCTTCTCGGGCTTGATCATCACCTCGACGGTGATATCCTTGGCGTTGAAGTTGCGCCTTGCCTCTGTCTCAAGGCTGGACTTTTTGTCGAAGAGCACCGACACATCCTCAGAGATGTTCTTGTTGTTGACCTCGCCCCTGACCTCGAAGTTGAACCTGTTGAGGTAGTTGTACTCGATGTCCTCGGAGAAGTCGAAGATGATGTCGTCGCCGATGTCGATGACGCCGTCGGTGGGCTTAGGTGTACCGAAGAGGGTAGGCCTGCGTGTGTCCTTGACACCGCTGAGCACTTTCGACGTGGAGGTCAGGAATCCGTTGCCGTTGCGGCAGAAGAGCACGGCTCTCAGGTCGTACGCCTTCTCCATGATGACTCCTTCGCCGAAGAACTGTGCGGTGATATGTCCGTTCTCTGGGATCATTTCCTTGACGCCGTTGGCCAGTGCGAAGAGAGAGTCGCTGGCGTAGTATGAGCATTGGTTGGTCCAGAACTCATCGCCGCGGGCGCTTTCCTTGTACTGGAACTCGATATGGTCGAAGTTCTTCTGGTACTTGTCGAATCCGTCGATGATGATAGGCAGGTAGTAGCCGAATTTCTCATCATATTGCGCGTCGGTGTTGAGTATCCACTTGTCGCCGGGCGATGAGATGTTGACCTCGCCTGCCGCGCGGAGATAGTGTACGTCGAATGAAGCCTCGCTGTCGGCGAATTTCTCGCCGTCGACGCTGCAGAGACCGATGATGATTCCCTCATAGTCGAAGTCGTCGCTGGCAAACACTTCGAGTGTCTTTTCGGTCACCTCGCCGGCCAGTACCTTGACGACTCTGCCGGTGCCCGAAAGCGGCATGCCGTCGACCATGAGTTTCGCACCCTTAGGATTGGATGCCTCCTCCTGGTAGAGGTGGTAGTAGTCGTAGGTGTTCTCAGGCTGCTGGGTCTCGTTGGTGAGATAGATTTTGAACCGTGCCGGCTGTCCGAGGGGCACACCGCTGATGGTCTGCTTGTCGAGTTTGATGCCCGGGTTCTCGATCATCTTGGTGGCCTCGTCGAGCACATGGCCAGCCTGATAGAAGATTGTGCGTCTCTCGCCCTCCCACGGACGGCATGTGGCACCGCCGCGTGTGCGGTAAACGAATCCTCTGGCGTATTGTGCGTCGTTCAGGTCGAGGTGTCTCTTGAGGTATTCCTCATTGTAGTTCACCTGCTCGTAGAAATTCTCGCTGGTGAAGACATCCATGGCATCCGAGGCCATGTTGTCGGTGATTTTCGTCTTCACTCTGTAGACGTCGAAATTGAGGTGGCTCTTCAGTTCCATGCCGATGGAGAAGCTTTCCTTGCGGCTGTAGGACTTAGAGGTCTCCCACTCAGGCTTGACATCGTAGGCAAGTGCCGGTGTGAGTCCGAACTCGAAGAGTGCGCCCACGAATTCCACTTTGCCTCCGAACTCAGTGCCGGTGTTGATGCCGCCGGTCGAGGTGCTGAGGATGCTTCCGAGGAATTTGGCGACGGTCGGTCCCACTACCTGTACGATGGTGAGTGCCGCATTTCCAGCGGTGTTGTCGAAATAGCTGTCGGTGATGCCTGAGACGGGCCACACCATGGAGTTCATGCAGGAGTAGTCGCTGCTGAATTCCTCTTCATAGCTGACGCCGCCCACGCCGCCGTCGACGGTGAAGTTGCGCACCAGTTCATTGGCAGAGAGTTTCTCACCCTCGTTTTGGGCGATCATGCCAATCCACGACTTGAGGCTTGCGCAGTACTGCTGCACCTCATCGTTGATGTCAGAGTCTTTTGCTTTTGAAGGCAAGATGATCCGGTAGTTCATGCCTGGCTCTTCCGGCATCCTGTCTGTGTAGCGGTAATACATGTCGTTCTTCATGTTCATCACGCCGAAATGCTTTTCGTCGTCGGGTGAGACGAGAGCCAGATAGACCGGTTTGCCCGTCTTTTCGGCCTGTGCCTTGGCTTCTGCCAATGTGCCGGTGAACATGAGCGACTTACACTGGTTGATGAGTCCTGGAATCAGGGTCGAGATGATGTATTGCTGTGAGTGGTGGAAGGTAGACTTGATCTGGGGTCCGTAGGCCAGCGACTCGTCACGCACCAGGTGATAGAGCGCGCCCGTATCGTCTGTTCCTTGTGCGATTTCGATGGCACGCTTAGCCTCCAGCTGTCCTCCCATCTGCAGGAAGTGGCTGTGCGGGATGGCCCTGATGGTGTAGGCCGGTTTCACCACGATATTCTGCTCCACGCCGATGTAGACGTCGCCGTCGGCTCCCACGACATCGCCGGAATCGTTGGTCGAGATATCTTCGGAGGCCGTCATGGTGTATTCGAAAGCGCGTTTGCCGCTTCCGGAGAACATCAGTGCCAGGCTGGTCTCAAACGATGTCTCTGCGCCAGAGTTGACACCGGTCACGACACCGGCGCCCATAGGTGCGGCCACGGCTCCATAGAAGCTGGCCAGTGCGGTACCTTTCTTGATGGAGAGCTCGAGTCCGGTCTGCCAGCTCATGTCCATAGAATAGGAATACTTGAGTGTGGAGCCCTTGCTGAGTGTTGCGGAACTGCCGCTTCCTGGCGGGTCGCGGAGGATGTCGACGAGCACAGGCTGGTTGATGCTGAGGATGTCGGTACCTGACTTCATGGCATAGATGTTGAGGATATAAGCCTGCAAGGGCTCTGCCTCATACAAGGTGCCGTCTCTCTCGAGAGTCATGTTGACCGTGCGCAGTGCGTCCTTGCCTGTCAGCAGGTAAGGAATCTTGTCGGCGTCGAGCTTGACTATAGCCTGTCCCACGGAGTCGAGGTCGACCACCTCGCTATGGGTGGTGCTCACCATGCCGTTGTGGATGGTCACCCTTCCGCCGTTGAGCCTGACGATGTCGACGGTGTCGCTCTTCTGGTTGTTGTTCCAGTAATATTTCTCTACGGCAGAGAGTCTGAACGGGTATTTCTTCTCGATGCTGAACACGGGATGACCGAAGGTGTACTCCGTCTTCATGACGATGGTGGAGTCGGCAGGGAGATAGGGTTGTGTGGGCACCTGGTAGACCAGGGGCACCGTCACATTGTCGCCGGCGAGGTTGCGCGCCTGATAAGACTTGTCGCCGTAATAGTCAAATGTGTCAAACCCGAGCTGCTTGTAGGTGAGCTGTGTGGGTGTATGGTAAATGCAGTTGTAGATGGCATTGTAGCTGACGATGGCCTCGTGGACATACGACTTTCCGTTGAGTGTCAGCCAATTGCCGCTGATGGTGTCGTTCTTCGGGAAGAGAGCCTCTGTCAAGTCGATGACATCACTGATTTTTCCTTCGGGGAAGAGAGTGGGGTATCCAGAGCAAGAGAGGTGCTGCACTTTCCACTTCACAGGCGGGAGGTAGGCCACATATTCGCCCGTGGTGGGGTCGGGTCTCACTTCCACGAGTTTTTGGGTGGTCCTCATCCTGGTCCCATACTCCTTGCCGTCGTGTGACTTGATGGTGAAGACGGTGTCTCTTTCGGTCACCGAGGACCTCCTCGAGTCGTAGACAAGTTTGGAGCTGTTGTCGCCCTCGAGCGAGAGCACCATCGTCAGGTTCTCGCCCAGGTTGTTGCGTGAGAGGCTGTTGTCGAGAGGCAGGTCGCCCTGTACGTTGCCGCCCACCATACGTCCGATGAGCTTCACTTTCGTGTCGTCGTAGAAGTAATATTCGTCCACCTTGTCGGTAAACACATGTTTAAACACCTGCGTCTCGGAGAACAAGTGTCCGGCCATGACGGGCCTGATGGTCATCGGGGCGTTCGGGTTGACGAAGAAGGAGAATTTTCCCTCAAAGTCGGTCACCAGGTTGTCGCCTGAGGGGGTGAGCACCTGTTTGCCGTTCACGGTGAAGCCTGCTCCTCTGACAGGTATCTGTGTGCCCTCATAGTAGACATATCCAGAGAACGACACACCTGAGACCACGACGAAGTCGGGGAGCATGGCGTAGTTGGTCTCAGAGTCGAAGTCGGCGTTATAGGGACTGCGTTCCAGTGTGATAGCGCCTTGGCTCGACGGGTCGCTGACCACCGTCACGGAATAATTGACAGAATTCTTGCCGTTGTAAGAGAGTCCCTTGAACATATAGTAGCCCCTGTTGTCGGTCTTGACGGAGTCCACTGCCAGTTCGCCCAATGAAACGATGACTTTCAAGTCGGGGATGGCAGTGCCGTCGGCGAAGCGGACATACCCCTCAATCATACCGGTATGCTCACAGAAGCCAGTCACCACATTCGACGCCTCGTAGTGGGTTCCTTCGCAGTTGACGGCGGATTCCACCATATATTCATACTCGAGGAGTGGCGACACTTTGGTGTCCTCATACGCCATCTCAGTGACGCTCTCTTCGATGATATCCCATTTTGACGTGCCTTTGACGCGGCGTGACACCTGGAAGTAGTCGATGACGCCTCCGTCGGTTCCCCATGTGAGGTAAACGCTGCTCTGGCGTGTCGTGGCCTCAAGAGTCTTCGTTACCTTACCGTTTGACTCGAAATAGAAGTTCAGATTGTCAGTATTGTAAACATCCGTTACCACATAGTCCTGGGCCAGATTTGTCATGGTGGGGCATATAGATGGCCATGCCTCAGTCTTCATCCATCCGGCGCCCAGTGCTGCGAGTTGTTCATCGATGGTCTCAGGCAGCAACTCGCCCTGATGCTCCAGGTTGGAAGTGGTCGTATAGAAACAATTCGTCAACGTGGGCGAGTAAGTGTGTTTATTGTCATAGGGTGTGTAGAAATCATAGCATTGGAAACGGCCTTCCGATTTCTCGGGAGCATTCACGCAATTGTTGAATTTCGTGTCCTCTGCCGCACCGTCAAAACCTCCCCAATTATACATGTCGGGGATGGTGCCTGAGAAGAGACAGTTGTTGAAAGTCACGTTGATCGTGTTGTTACAGAACGCCGAGACCAAATCGTCATTAAAGCCCTTGTTGGGGTATTGGCATGTGAAGTTCACCTTCATAATGACGTTGTCGATCGTCGTGTTGTAAAGAGCCTGGGCAAGTCCTGCGCTATGGCGTCCTTTGTTCGTTCCGGCCACGATGAGGTTGCTGATCGTACAGTGGTTGCCGTAGAGAATCAGCGGGTTCTCGGAGTCCACGGTGATGGTGTGTCCATTTCCCTCGATTTCTCCCTCAAACCTGTTGTAGTCGTCCTCGCCCAGCGGAGTGAATCTCTCCGGGAGCACGATGTCGGATTTCAGCACCAGTTTGAGATTCTTTTCCTTGTTGAGGACTTTTTTCGCTGCAGCCTCCCAGTCTTCGGGTGTGGAGATGAAGGTGGCAAAATAATAAGGTATAGGAGACTGGCCTTGCCTCGTCTTGAACTCAAATTTGTAGTTCACACAGGAGCGTGGCAGTGTGATGTGCTTGTCTTTGGCTTGGATTTCACTTTGTGTGAGTGTATAGATCAGCGAGTCGACGAGCTGCTCCTTACGGTTGTACATATAGACGCAGAGGTCGATTTCTGCTCTGTCGTCCCACACGAAATTGTGGGTGTTGTCTTTGTCAAATTGCCATCTTATATGAATCTTGTGCTCATCCTGGTTCAGCCAATAGGCGTCTGCGTTTGTCACCTGAGTGAGCCGGAGTGGTTTCATTTTGCTTGTATAAGCTTTCTTGACAGTGGGATTGTCGCTCGAATCCCATCCCCAGACGCTGGTCACGCCGCGGCGGATGCGGTACATGACGTTGACACCTCCTGTAGCCTGATCGATGTGCTCAGGTCTGAGAGCTTCAATGATGGTGGAGTCGACGTAGGTATAGTCGGCCTTGCTCAAGTCGAGCATCTCGAAGCCAATGTCTATGAAGTCCTCGTCTCTTCCTGTCAGCGACCGTTGTATCTGGAAGACGTCTCCCTCCATCAGGTCTTCGTATTGCAGCTCATTGATTTTCCATGTGAGTTGCACGGAGGCCTTTATGTCGTTGAGCGCCCTGGCGGAAAAGTCGATGGGGGCGTGAATCATGGCGATATCCTCGGCATCGCTCGACACATCATTCATATAGTTGCCTTCAGAATCGATGTAGTCGGCGACGATTCTGAACTGGCGGTAAGGTGTCTCCGGCTGCAACTTGGCAAAACCGGATGAGTTGATTTCCAAGCTGAAACTGTCGCTGTTGCCGTTGGGTCTGATATATTTGGCAGTGACTTTCTTCACCTGTGAGGAGTCCACGGGGAGCATCCATGGCACAACGATTTTGCCCAAATACTCTTTTTCCTCGAGGATCATTGCCTGTGTGACGATGGGGTTCATCACCGTCGGTGGAGCCATGATGTCGATGGTCTTTGCCGGGATGGAGATAGTTGTTACGTTCTTGTATTTACTGTTGCCTTTGACAGTGACTATATATGTGAACTTCACACTTTTCCCTCTCATATCAAGAGGCACTTTCCATGTGAGGATCATGGGTAAGTGCTCTGTCTGTCCATTGCGCCAGACGTTGTAATTGTTTGAGCCCTCAGCCAGATCAACATCTGAGTCAGGATAGGACGAGTTTTCTGAGCGGACCAAAGTGACTCTGCCCTTCACATTGACAATGATATTCGTACTACAGCTCTTGTCGCCTGAGGGAATATCAACACCGTTAGATGACCATTTGATGAATCTTTGGCGCGGGATACCGTCGCCCTCAAAGAAAATTTCGCCAGAATTAATCCAAGCGTCAGAGCTTTCCTGGTCGTAGACGGGCATCTCAAAGCGCAAAACGCCTTCAGCGTCTTGCCGGATGGAGTAATTGCCTGGTGTCGCTACATAGTCTTCCGCGGATGCGCCTGAGGGCCACGCAAGAGATAGCACAAAAAGCAAAAATAGCCATCCTACGTTTGGTTTTGGATGAATTTTTGTCATGTTTTTTATTATTTATGGTTGTTGTTCTTCTGTAGGGAAAATGTATGATATAAGCTTTCCTGTTTCTATTGCTGAACGTATAAATTGCGGCTATGACGATGATGGATCATCTCCGTGACCGCCATAATAAGGTGTAAAAATCTTTGATTTTTCTGATTGTGCAATCAGTTCCTCTGTGCCAGGATTTCACTTGCCGCTTGTGATGGCAAAAAGGTTGAGTGATAGTG
>ODAI012212448.1_pt1 | contig 12730 bp, 14 predicted proteins | sample 1539321 | NCBI WGS metagenome assembly ODAI01 (sample SAMN02144231, study PRJEB22623) | gut metagenome | biome: sheep rumen | host: Ovis aries | place: New Zealand | reverse complement strand
GCGTCGCCCTCGATCATGATCTCGATGAAGGCCTTGTTGACCATGTCCATCTCTTTTTTGCAGTCGCCGTAGGTGAAGTCCATCTCCTTGCCGCCGACGATCGCGTTCATGTTCTCGAGGTCCTTCGGCACGGTCCAGTCGAGCGTGATGTTCGAGAACGGCGCCTGCGTGCCCCAGCGCGACGGCGTGTTGACGCCGTAGATGAAGGACTGGATGCACTGCTTGACTTCCTTATAGGGCAGATTGTCGACCTTGACAAAGGGGGCAAGATAGGTGTCAAAGCTCGAGAAGGCCTGGGCGCCCGCCCACTCGTTCTGCATGATGCCGAGGAAGTTCACCATCTGGTTGCAGAGCGTAGAGAGGTGGCTGGCCGGCGAGGAGGTGATCTTGCCGGGCACGCCGCCGAGCCCCTCCTGGATCAGCTGCTTGAGACTCCAGCCCGCGCAGTAGCCCGTCAGCATCGACAGATCGTGCAGGTGGATGTCGCAGTTGCGGTGGGCGTTCGCGATCTCCTGGTCATAGACCTCGCTGAGCCAGTAGTTGGCCGTGATGGCGCCGGAGTTCGAGAGGATCAGGCCGCCGACGGAATAGGTGACGGTGGAGTTCTCCTTGACACGCCAGTCGGAGATGTTGAGGTACTTGTCCACGGTCTCCTTGTAGTCGAGGAAGGAGCTGTGGGTGTTGCGGATTCTCTCGCGCTGCTTGCGGTAGAGGATATAGGCCTTGGCCACGGTCTCATAGCCGCCGCGGCTGAGCACCGCCTCGACGCTGTCCTGGATATCCTCAACGGCGACCTTGCCGTCCTTGATCTTGCCGAGGAAGTCCGCCGAGACCTTGAGCGCCAGAAAATCGATGACGCTGTCGTTATAGTCGGTGTTGGTGGCCTCGAAGGCCTTTTTCATGGCGGCCGCGATCTTGGTGATATCAAACTCCACGACCTGTCCGTCGCGCTTTACTACCTGGTACATGTTTTTCTCCTCTTTGTTCTTTGTCCTGAATCTGTTGTGTCGGCTCAATCGACCCCGCGCAGCTTCACGCAGGGCAGCACCCCGGCGACGGCGTCGCGCAGGGCGTGCATCTCTTCGTCGCTGTAGGCGGCCAGCCCGCCGGGGCGGATCACGTCGCCGGAATCCTTGTACTGCTGGAGATAGTACTCCCGCGCGCCCTCGATCCAGCGTGCCGCCTCGCAAAGGCTCTCCGCCGTGTGCAGGCCCTTGACCACCGTCGTGCGGAACTCATAGTCCACACGGCCCTCGAGCAGATAGTCCTTCGAGCGGGTGATCGCGTCGATGTCCAGCGCCTTGAGCCCCACGGTTTTCGCATACAGTGCCGGCGGGGTTTTGATGTCCATCGCCACCCGGTCCACCAGCCCCTCTTCGACGATGGCGCGAAGCCTTTCGGGGAAGGAACCGTTCGTGTCGAGCTTGATGCGATAGCCCAGCGCGCGGATGGCGCGCAGCAGCTCGGGCATGTCGGCGTGCAGCAGCGGCTCGCCGCCGGTGATGGCGACGCCCTCTAAAATGCCCTGGCGCTTTTTGAGAAAGGCCAGGACTGTCTCCGCCCCGTCGGGGTCGCCGTCCAGCCGCTCGGGCAGGACCAGGCTTGCGTTGTGGCAGAAGGGGCAGCGGAAGTTGCAGCCGCCGGTGAAGACCGTGCAGGCCACTGTCCCGGGAAAATCCAGGAGCGTCAGTTTTTGAAGGCCGGAAATCAGCATGGGCATGGGCCCTCCTTTTTTCGTACGCGCCATATAATACCGCGCTCTTGTCCCCTTGTCAAGAGAAGAAACACAAAATATTGAATTTTTTCCGCTTTGTTACCGATTCGTCCACAAAATATTGTGTATTTCACATTTTTGTTTCTTTCCGATAAAAGCCATTTAACAGCCGCGGAAAGCGACCCGATCCCGGCCATTTCAGCAGGGGCCGGGAACTTTCCCCACCGCTTTGCCGCGTCTGGCCGGGTCTCCCGCTTGCGTTTCCGCTCGCGCAGTGACACAAGATATAGTTAACGGAAACGATGCAGCCCCTATGAAAGGGACTGCATCGTCTCGATCCTTGAACAAGATCACGCTATTGCCCCGCCCCAGCCAAGCGCGTAGGGAGCGACGGCCCAGGCCGGCCTCTCTTGCCCCTCCGGGGCAATTCACCTTCTCCCCTGATCGCTCCGCAGATTTTGCGCAGATTTCGCGGAGGCATCTGGGGATGCCTCCCTACGACGCAGCAGAGACTTGAATTAACTGTTTCAATCAGAGGGTTGACGGCCACCGAGCTGTTCTTCGCAGAACGCTTTGAGGACAGGAATATCGGTCACGGCAGTCTCCCAGATGATGTCCCGGCTCATGCTGCCGTAGCTGTGAGCAACAAGGTTCCTCATGCCCTTGATCGGCCCCCACTGAACGCGATTGGCCGTGGCTTCCCGGAACTCCTGGGATAAGCGACTTCCCAACTCTCCGATTTGCAGGATGCAAAAGGAGATCGACCGCTGGTAATCCGCGTCCTGATCAAAGGTCTCAAAAGAGTTGCCGTAGCGCTGGATCGTTTTTTCGATCTCGACGCAGTAATCGCGGATATGCTGGATTCTCTGCAAATCAGGCGACAGCATAGAGCGTTCTCCTTTCTTCATTCACCGTATTGCGGAAAGCTGTTTCACTGGGCATGTGCGTGGCCTGCGTGAAGGAGCTGAGTGTCAGCAGATCCACCGGCTTACCCAGAGCCTCTTCCAGCTCGCAGTAGACGGCGGACAAGTCCAGCAGAGACTTAATGGCAGTCCCCTCTGTGTCGATCAAAAGATCCACGTCGCTGCTCTCCGTAGCTGTTCCGCGGGCATAGGAGCCGAACAGATACACGGCTTTCAGCTTATGCTTTTGCGCAATGGGGATAACGATGGCCTGAATTTCTGAAATGGTATAGATCATGTCGGCTCACTTCCTTTCACTCCTATTTTACAATACAAACAGGAAAAAAACAACCGGAAAACAAAGGACGATCCCCGGTTTCACCTATCACCGGCCCAGAACGCCTGTTGCTACCGGGAACTCAAAATAGGTGTCCGGGTAGGGCTCGTCCTTCAGCGTGAAGTGCCACCACTCGCAGTCGAGCGGCGCAAAGCCGCCGCGCAGCATAGCATTGCGCAGAAACATCCGGTTTTCGTACTGCTCGTCGGTCACGGCACGGGAATCGGGGTGGGAGCGCTCGCTGAACAGGTCGAAGGGACTGCCCATGTCGAGCTCCTGCCCGGTACGCATATCGAGCAGCGTCAGATCGACGGTGCTGCCGCGGCTGTGCGAGGAGCGCTTGGCGATATAGCCCTGCTGGAACAGCTCCTGCTTTTCAAGGTCGGGGTAAAAATAGGGCTTCATGCGCTGGTCTAGATCCTCGATGCCCCAGAGCACGAAATGCTTCACCGCCGTCGCCGGGCGGTAGGCGTCGAAGATCTTCATCCTATAGCCCTGGGCATTGAGCTCGCCCGCCACGGCCTTCAGGGCGCGCGCGGCCTGAAGTGTCAGGATCGCGACCGGCTCCTCATAGCCGTCGATGCGCTCGCCGATGAAATTATAGGTGGAATAATAGCGGATCTCCTGGATGATGCCCGGCACGAAGTCTGCCAGCAGGACAAAGCCGGAGGCGTCCCTCGTATCTTTCTGTATAGGATTCATTTTCCTCATCTCCCTGATGCTTCATACTAGACACCCATAAAACGGCCTAAAGCCGTTTTATAGCGCCGCAGGCGCGTCAGTGTCTGCATGAGACGTGTTTTGTGCCTGTCGGCACAAAACCGGCAGCGCGCTTTTGCGCGATGCCTTTTCAATAAAACGAGCCGTTTTATTGAAAAACAGTATCAGACCACCGCAAAGCCCCTCTCCTCGATCACGGGGACCGTCCGGCTGTCCATGTTCTCGATATGCACATAGCGGCCCTGCTCGATCGCGAGGATCACGCGCTCGATGCTCTCCTCCTCGCCCTGCAGCTCCATGCTCACCGAGCCGTCCCACTCGTTTTTCACCCAGCCGGTGCAGCGGTACAGATCCGCGGCGTGCCGCGCGCGATAGCGAAAGCCGACGCCCTGGACAGATCCGTAGAATATGAAATGCCTGCGGACCATATCAGGCTTCCTTGACAAGCTTGCCGCTCATGTGCGCGATCGTCAGGGCCAGCAGCAGCGTCCCCGGGCCGACGCGGCGGATCTCGTTTTCAATATACTGCTCGTCCTGCGTGAACTTGTGGCTGAGACGGCGGGAGATATCCGCGATCTTCTCCGGATCGGTGATGAAGTCGAAGGTACCGAAGACGATGACGCTGCGGATGCGCAGAAACCACTCCCCCTCCTGCCGGACGCCCTGATCACAGACGCAGAACGAGGCCTTGTTATTCTGCCGCAGCGCGTCGATCTTATGGCCGAGCTTTCCGCCGTGGAAATAGAGCTTGCCGTCCTCTTCGCAGTAATAGTGGTTGAGCGGCATCCCGTAGGGATAGCCGTCGTCCCCCAGCACGGACAGCACACCGCGCAGCTCGTGCTTTAAGATTTCAATGCATTCTTCCTGTGTCAATTGCTGCTTGCGGCGCAGCATTTCTCGAAACATGGGTCATCCTCCTGTCAGCATATCAGAATAGGGGTATCGGCTGCTCCTGAATCGTAGGTGGCTGTGAAAAAAGACGAAAATTACGGTTCCTGTCGTAGGGGCGGCTAATAGCCGCCCGCAAATAGAAATGTATCTATTAAATATGATATCGGGTGAATTCGCATTATTGCACAAAATAGCCTAACCATTTCGGAAATATGATAAATTGCGCCTCGCGGGCGGCAAGTTGCCGCCCCTACGGTAATACCGGACTGTTTTCACAGCCCCGTTTCGTACCGCGAGCTTGCCCCGCAGCGATCAGAACAGATCCAGTTCGCTGTCGAGATAGATCTCCTCGCGCACGTTGAGCTGGTACTCGGGTTTTGTCAGATAGTAGAGCAGGAATTCCAGCACGACGGCGCTGCCGAGACTCCGCCCCTCGAGCTTGAACTGGTTGAAGCCGTTCGGCAGATACATGTTTTGAATATCCCCGATGCCGATAAAACCGGGATTGCGCATTGCGTCCGAAAAGCGGTAGCCCCGCGCGGCGTTCGGCGACACACAGCGGTGCTCGCCATCCTCGCCGAGGTTTTTGCGGCTGACGGCCTCATAGCAGGCCCGGCGCTCCGGGCAGGCAAAGGAGCAGCATTCGTTGCAGAGAAATTCCACCTTCTGCTTCTGCCTCTCGCTGAGCGCATTCAGACGCGCAAAGTCCCGGTTCAGCCGGAAATCCGGCACCACATAGCGAAAGTCCGCGCGGTTCAGTTCCTTCTCAAACGCCGCAAACTCCGTCAATACCTTGGTGGTCGAGGAGACGAAATAAAAACCGGGATAATTCTTTTGCAGATAGTCCAGCAGCAAATCCGACGTGAGGATCACGCCGTTCGGGACGCTGCCGCTTGTTTCAAACAGGGCGCACAGGGCGTTGCAGCGCCTGTCCGTGAGATGCTCTGTGCGCAGCAGCGAATTGCTGAAGGTCAGGCGCGCGGAGATGCCGTAGCTGCGCAGCAGCGCCGCGGCCTCCTCCGGCCGGTCCTCCCCGAAGCCGACCCGTCCGCCGCCCCAGAGACAGTCGGCGGGCGCGCCGTAGATCGAGCCGATCTCGCACCAGTCGTAGAAGTACTCCCGATGGGTATAGAAAAGCGGCAGAAAGACCCGGTACAGCTCGATAAACTCAAACAGCCCCGGCAGATGAAAAACCGCCCTCCCCGCTTGCGGCCCAAGCGCGCTGTCGTTCATACCAGCAGATAGCCGCGCCAGCCGCGCACAGAATAATACGAGTCGGCGCCGTTGTGGAAGGTGAACACGCGCCCGTAGCGGCGCTCGCAGAAGAGCGCGCCGCCCTGCCGCCGGATCTCGTCCGGCGCGGCGATCCAGCTCGAGGTCTTCAGGTCAAACTCGCCGCGCGTCTGTAATTGAGCATAGAGCGCCTCGTCCATCAGCTCGACGCCCATCTCCCTGGCCTGCCGCATAGCGCTGCCGGCGGGCGGGTTTTTCGTGCGCTTAAATAGCGCCTCGTCATCGTAGCAGAGACTTCTCCGTCCGCTCGGGCTCTCTTTCGCGCAGTCGCAGAAGATCAGCGCGCCGCTCTCCGGCTCAACACCGATCGTGTCGGGTTCCCCGCCGCTTTCCTCCATGCGCTGCAGCACCGCGAGGGCTTTTTCATTCTCGCGCAGGCGCTCCTCCACATCCTCCCAGCGCAGGTCCGGATGCCGCTCCATATGTGCCTGGAATCTGGCTTTCAATAATTCAAGCATAGCTGTCCCCCGTCTGTCCTTCATTTCTTTTTCGCCGCGGGCAGCTCGTCCGCGACCGCCTGCACGATGCTGCACAGCAGCTCCCGTCGGTCCACGTCCGCCAGCAGCATTTCCTTTGCCCCGTCATAGGGCCGCTCCATCCGCGTTTCCAGCCCCGCCTCACGCAGCGCTCGCAGCGCTGCGGGCGTGGGTTTGAGCAGCAGGCGGTCGTCATATACGCCGCCGACCACTTTGCCCTGACAGTAGAGCACGTACTCCCCCATCATCGGCCGGACGCGGACTGTGTCCAGCGTCTCAAGCTGCTCGAGTACGAAGTTCAGGTATTCTTTCGTTGACGCCATACGCTCACACCTTTCAAAAACCGTCTGCTGTCAATCATCCGCTGCGCTCTCCGTTTCAAAAAACCGCCGCCATGGGAAGCGGTCGTAGAATGTCCAGTGCTTTTCGTAAAAGGCGGAAAAGCGCCCGATGATCGTCCCGTTGATCAGCGCACACAGCACTGTGCCCCAGCTCACACCGACAAAATGCCACGCTCCGAAGATCAGAAAGCTCATGATGACGCCGATCAGCGTGCTGACACAGTCGTAGCCCGTCTTGAAGAGGTTGATATTGATATGGAAATAGCCGGACAGTTCCTTGACAAAGAGCTCGTACACCTCGGGCGAGATGTAAGTGTGGAACATGGCGGAGACGCCCGCGGAGCAAAACAGCATGCCCAGCACATACCAGATCGCGCGCTGCCACAGGAAATCCGCCGGCAGCAGCGTCCCCAGCGCCATGAAGCCGTCCAGCACGAAGCCGTAGATCACAGCCGTGATAAACGAGAAGAGATACGAAAGCCTGAAGCGGCGCAGGATCAGAACCATGATCAGCAGCAGCACGGCCTGCAGCGCGTATTCCGCCATGCCGAAGCTGACAAAGCTCCACGTCGGCGATAGCCAGCGGTACAGCAGATAGGCCGGGGCGACGACCATCGACACGCCGAAATCCGCTTTTTCCATCAATACCACGCCCATGGCGACAAACACGATGCCGCAGACATAGGCAAGCTCGGTGCTGCATTTCTTTTTCATAGACCGCTCCGTTCGCATTTCTATTATATTGCTTATTCTGTTATACCATACCGCCCCGGACGGTTCAAGTCCGGGGCGGCAGGAATGTCGGATTTTCAGTTGGAAGCGGGCTCGTACAGGGCGGCAAAACCGGGCTTTTTCTTGTGGTACTCATGTCGTTTCGCCCTTTTCCGTTTGTCGGAGATAGCGCTTTTTAAACTGCCGGATCACCAGCACACTGATGATCGCGGCCAGAACGCCCGAGGCCGTATTGCTGACCATCATCACGACGCCAGCGCTCGCCTCGCCGAGCTGTGTACAGTGCTGCAGCAGCCAGAATACCGGGATGCGGAACACAAAGACTCGCGCAAAGTTGAGCAGCAGCGTCAGCCGCGTTTTTCCGAGCCCGTACAGCAGCGCCAGCACCGCGGCATTGACGCCCAGCGGCACCGCGCCCAGCGCCTCATAGCGGTACACGGTCACGATCTCCCGGTGGAAGTCCGCGCTGCCGCTGTCAAACAGCCTGGCCAGCCATTCAAGCTGCCACAGCTCCAGACCGGAGATCACCGCCCCGATGATCACATTGATCACCAGCGCCGCATGGAAGGCCTCGAGCACGCGCAGATACCGCCCGGCGCCATAGTTCTGGCTGATGATCGCGGCGGCACCTTCCTGAAAGCCGTTCTGCGGATTGGTCGTAATCCCGCCGAGATTGTTTGAAACGCCCATTGCGCCCACGAGCGTCGGGCCGTAAACCGTGCTCATGGCGTTGACCACGGTCTTGCCGAAGGCGAACAGTGCCTTTTCCGCAACGACCGGCACGGACTGCGTGATCATCGGTTTTGTCGTCTCGGCGTCCATGGTGACGGCCGAAAGGGAGAAGCTGAACGCGCCGTCCTCGCCTTCGAAGCTGTTTTTGAGTGCAAAGGCAAACATGACCGTCTGCGACACAAGCGACGCGACGGCGATCATCACGAGATCGCCCTGCAGCACATAGACAAATAGCGCCGTCAGCGAGAGCTTGATCCCGATGACCAGGGAATTGAGTGTCATGATGCGCCCGGAGTTGCCGCGGGAGCGCTCCACGGCGATGTAGACATCGTTGAGGAACTTCACGACCATCACGAGCATCTCGACCATGAAATACCGCGCGCCGACAGCAATCAGCGCATCCGGCGTTCCGGCGAGACGCAAAAACGCGTTGGTGAACGGCAGGATCACCGCCAGCATCGCAAGGCCGACGGCCAGGCAGATGACATACAGGCTGCTGACACGCTTTCGCACCAGGGCGAAGTTTTCCTCGCCGTAAGCGCGGCTGATCTGGATCCCGGCGCCGACCGCCAGCCCGCCGCCCACGGCCGACAGCAGCAGATTGAGCTGTGACAGATAGGCCACCGCCGAGACCGATTCCTTGCTGATGTGCGAGGCCATCATCGTATCCAGCACCGTAAAGAGCATATTGAGCCCCTGATACAGTGCCAGCGGCAGGCCGACGGTCAGCACGACCTTCCAGGTCACGGCGTTCAGACTGCGCTCTAAAAAGCGCGCATCCCTGCCGCTGAGCTTTGCCTTGATTGCCGCCATTCCTCTGCCGCCTTTCTCCTGTCTGCCGCATATTTGCAATATGCCCTTTATATCACACCGCCCCGGACAACGCAAGTCCGGGGCGGGTCATTTTTTTGAGATTGTTTTCTTTTTTCTGAATGATGCCGGGATTTTGTGCCCTGTATCAACGGTTTTCTGCCCGCCGCGGGAGTCAATCGAGCAGAGCCTTGTCGATGATCTGGAAATTGGCCCGATGGATATACAGCGCCTTGCCGTCGATCATCAGCTTGGTGAACCGCGGCAGATCGTCCACGATCTCCCAATACACTTTATTCCCGGAGAAGGCATAGATCGGCGCGCCCATCTGGGACTTGATAACCACGATCATCGGTTTCCCGAATTTGTTTTTGACGCTGTTGACCATGCCGCTGACCAGCGCCGTGTCCCAGAGGCCCGAGGACGAGCTTTCTATCGTGTCCAGATAGAATTCATAGTCCGGGTTCAGTCTGGTATCGTAGAAAATGCAGGTGTCGCCGCAGGAGACCAGCTGCTTGCCGTCGATCGTGATCGTGATCACCGAGCTCAGTGTTTTCGTCGACAGCCACGAGTCCGAGTCCGAGGAATAGGTCTTTTCTTCTACTATATTATTGTCGATGTCGATTTTCCTGCCGTGCGAGCGCAGCGTGCGGATGCCGGAATTGTCAAATATGTCGATATAATACTCATTTCCGATAATGCTGCCGTGGAGGTCGTGCACGCCGCTCTGCCATTGGGCACAGGCCGAAAGGGAAAGCACCGTAGCGGCCAGCAGCAGAATGATTATGACTCTTTTCATATCTCTCTTCTCCTTGTTATGTCTGTATCTTCAGGTAATGGCGAATTCTGTCAGAAAAATACGTGTAAGATAATCCTTAATCCTCAACCAGTCTTTTTTCTGCAGTTCTATTCCTGTTAGACCATCCGCATCTTTCAAGCGATTGCGGTTCAGCGTTCCCATGGCACCGCAGTGAGCTTCAGCAAAAACATACGCATTTTTCCCGGAAGGAAACGAAACTTCAACGGGATTGTCTGGACCGGTAATGAAATCATTGTATCGGTGTATTTTGATTTTTTGATCAAACGCCATCATAACGCCGTGAAAGGCGTTTCGACCGAGGCAAATGATGATCTCTGGCTCAATGATGCTTGCGAGACGAAAGAAAAACGCCTTATTCTCTCGTAGCCATTTTTGCTTGAAACCTCCCGAAAGACCGATGTTTCTATATCCAAGGACAAAGTTGGTAAAGAACAGATCCCGATTCCACGGGGCGTCATTTGAAATATCATAGCCGATGGAGGAGAAGAGGCTTATCAGGTTATTGTCGGTTATGCTTGATCCGAGCCAATACCGAGATTGCTTTCCTTCGCTGATTTCCGCGAATTGACACATGTAATCGGGCGAGCATGCTGCTGGACTTCCCCAATCCTGTCCTACGAGCATAATTCTTGCGTCAAGATTTCCCTGTCCCTGCCAATATGTCCAGAGGTTGATTTCCTCACAATCGTCAAACCATGTCAAATATACAGGCTCATTTCGATCAGGGTTTTCCTGCTCTTTGTAAAACTGTTTCACATCGGAGATCAGAGCTTGGTACTGCATTTCTTTATTCATCAGGCATGCCCTCTTCTCCTCGATTCTGTCTTTTGTTATACCATACTACCCCGGACGATGCAAGTCCCTCACTCGCCAAAACGAAAGCAGGGGGCGCTGCCCGTTAAACCGAATCGAAGCCCAGCGAAGCGGGTTCGATTCGGAAAGGAAAAACAACACCATCGGTCAACCGGATGCCGCTCGCGGCGGCCGGTGACCGATGGTGTTATTCTGACGCGGTCCGAGTAGAGGGACTTGCCTGCATTTTCGCCTTGCGGGGGACGGCGAATATCAAGGTATCGACCAGTGTTTGCACTGGTCGATGAACGCCCCGCCGGGGCGTTCAATTATGATTCAAGTCCCTCTCTCGCCAGAATACAGCAGGGAGGCCCTTCGGCCTCCCTGCTGTATTCTGGTCCGAGTAGAGGGACTTGAACCCCCGACCTGATGGTCCCAAACCACCCGCGCTACCAACTGCGCTATACCCGGTCATGTTTGCTGCGCTATTATACCCTATCCACCCTGTTTTGGCAAGCAGAAAACGCCGAACGGCTTGCAATTTCTTTTCATTGGCCGTATACTGTGGCAAAAAAAGAAAGGACGCACCATGGATCTGAAAATACTGCACGGCGATCTGATCGACGCGCCGACGCTCGACGCCCTGCGCGTACGCGAGGGCTGGTATCTCATCTGCGAGGACGGTTTCATCAAGGCCGTGTGCCCCACGCTGCCGGAGCAATACCGCGCCTGCGGCGTCGAGGAGCTGGGCCGCGCCGTCGTGATCCCGGCCTTCAGCGACCTGCACATCCACATGAGCCAGTACGCCCAGCGCGGCATCGGCATGGACAAGCTGCTGTCGGACTGGCTTTCAAACTACACCTTCCCGCAGGAGGCGCGCTTTGAGCACGCGGAATACGCCGCGGCCATGTACGAGCGCGCGCTGCAGTCGCTGCTGCGCCACGGCAGCTTTCACGCCGTGATGTTCACGACGATCCACAAGGCCGCCTGCGACTGGCTGTTCGAGCGCTGCCGCGCGCTCGGGATGCAGGCGCTTGTCGGCAAGGTCAACATGGATGCCGCCGCCCCGGACTATCTGCGCGAGGATACCGCCGTCTCCCTGCGCGAGACAGAGGCCTTTGTGGCGGAGCACACGGGCGATCCGCTCGTCCGCCCGATCCTGACGCCGCGCTTTGCGCCGACCAGCACCCAGGCGCTGATGGCCGGTCTTGGGAAGATCGCGCAGCAATACGAGGTCGGCGTGCAGACCCATCTGGTCGAATCCGTGTGGGAGGCACAGCAGGCGAAAAAGTGCTTCCCGGGCTGCGCCTGTGACACCGAGATCTATGAGCGCTACGGCCTGCTCGGTCACGGCCCGGCGATCTTTGCGCACGTCATCTTCCCCGAGGAGCGCGACCTTGCGCTGCTGCGGCAATATAAGGCCATCGCGGTGCACTGCCCCGAGGCGACCACCAACATCATCGCCGGCATCATGCCGGTCCGCCGCCTGCTGCAGCGCGAGGGCGTCTCGCTCGCCCTGGGCAGCGACATCGGCTCGTCCAGCAGTCCGGCGATCTACAGGCAGATTGCCTGGGCCGTGCAGCTGTCCAAGCAGCGCAGCTTTTATTACGAGGGCGGCGATCAGACGCTCGCCTTCCCTGAGGCCTTCCACCTGGCCACCGCGGCCGGCGGCCGGGTCTTCGATCGCGTCGGGGTGCTGGAGCCGGGCTATCGCTTCAACGCGCTCGTGCTCGACGGTCTTGAGGATGCGGAATTCCCGCTCGGCGCCGCCGCACGGCTCGAGCGCTTCTGCTACTGCGGCGACGACCGGAATATCACCGCGCGCTATCTCAACGGGAAAGCGCTGGATGTCATTTGTTGACAGCCGTCTTTCCAGACAAATTATATCGGTAAACGGGGCTGTAGCAAAACATAGTTTTTCTGAAAAAGATCTCGGTTTGCCGTAGGGGCGCTTCACGTGTCAAGAGAAACATGGTATACAGCAGTGAAGGTACATGGTATACAGATTTCAGAGCCTTGAAATTGCTCTGTTCATAAGCTTCCCATCTTCAACGTTGTATTCAGCAATCTTAAAGTTTCTATAGCACACCCAGAAAGAAGTGCCATCCGGGCTTGGGCGAAATTCAACATGTTCGTTGATCATGGTTTCACTGAGATAAACCTGAAAGCG
>ODAI010840791.1_pt1 | contig 12730 bp, 10 predicted proteins | sample 1539321 | NCBI WGS metagenome assembly ODAI01 (sample SAMN02144231, study PRJEB22623) | gut metagenome | biome: sheep rumen | host: Ovis aries | place: New Zealand | reverse complement strand
GTTCGAATTTAAGAGTTAATACTTGGGTTATACGGCTGCAAAGATACGAACTTAATCCGACATCTCCAAATTTTCTGCCATGTTTTTTATAACGTTACGCCTGAATACATCTCTTTGTCACGGAATGTCCTGCCCCCAATGCGTCGACTAATGGTGAGTATGAATGGTGGTTGTTATTTCTTTAAACCTATTTAAACCCTGAGCCGCACTAATTGAGGCTGTTAGTTTCATTACATGCGGCTAACATTTTAAACTATTTACTGTCGGGGGGTAACCTCCTGAAGGAAGGGACACCCTGCGAAAAGAGGGGGAGCAAGACTTTGTAGCCTGCCTCCCCCACTCAATCTATGTCACAAAGTATTCAGACCTCATTGTGATGAATGCCTTACACCTGCTCACTATTCGTTCTTGTAGTAAACGGTAATTCGCATTAAATTATTTGGGTCGGTAAAGTAACCAGTATCCGTCCAGTACTCGTTGTGGCCATTTAAATTGTTGACCTTCATTCCGTTATTGTCGTACCCCTTCCAAGTGGCTATCCAGCCATTGTCATTGTCTAGGCTGATGTCGGTAGCCTCAACCTCCCATTTGCTACTTCCATCGTTGTCTTCGCGACCTGCTGTTAAATTCTTTATAGGCCCCAGCTTATCACCCGTCCTGGTGAAACTGAATGAAACGTATTCTCTGAAAGATGAGTCTTTGTTTTCAGCTTTAACGATGTAGGTGTTGCCATCATTTGTAATATTTATTTTAGACTCTATAAAACCTATCTTGAAGAAACCTGTGGCACGATCTCCATAACGGGTGGTTGTGTAATCAAACTCCAAGTCGATGTCTACGATTTTAAATCCAGCCCCCGCCGCTTGCGTCACGGTGATTGCTTGCAGAGATACGTCGTCTGTAGATTCCGGGTTGGGGTTATTGGTGCCGAAGGCGTAGACAGTGCCGACGCGTTCCTCGTTAGTATTGTTTGGAGAGGCCTTGACTATGATGCTTTGGTCGTTGGAGATAGTGACGGTCACCCAGTCCTCACAGTCTTTGTCGGTGAATCCCCCGTAGTATTCGTAGGTCTTGGCATCGATGCTGACAGTCTGCTCGCCGCCGTTGGCATCGAATCTCAGTGCGGTGGGTGTCACCCCAATCTGCGGTTTGTCCTCCTGCCCACTGTGGGCTGCTTGCGTGATGGTAAGTGTGCCTGTGGTAGCGACAGCCTTGCCGTCGAATGAGACATCTACTTTGAGCGTGGCCGTGCGCGGCTTGTCGTCGGTGTTCTCCTCAATGTTAAGGGTGAGCGTCTTGCCGCTGCGACTGACACGAAGCCACCCCACGTCATTACGTTGGAAGCGGGCATAGGGACAATTGGTCAATATTTCCACCGTTACCTTACCGCCTTTAGCCACGGCCTGCACTTTTTCTGGCGAGAAGCCGACGGTGGCCTGTGCGGTCTGTGGTTGCGCTTCGACTACTACCTTGCCGGGCTTTTCCTCCGGCACTTTTTGCGTGGTGCGCTCACCGCTGGTAGTGACAACGGTGATGTTCTTCTCGCCAGGCTTAGTCACTATGTGTGTCGTACCGTCCTTATCAGGGAATCCGATGGTGATGTTTCCCTCTTTTACGTCCTCGATGATACTGACTGCGATACCTGTCGGCGTGTTCTTCTGGATCTCATAGAGGTTCATGCCCAGCCCTTCTGCAATTTCCTCATCGGCCTGTTCCAAAGCATGGCTGGTGGCGAAGTCAGTGATTTCGCCGGCCAAGCGCTCCAGACCTCCTGGGTCGTCACCGATCAGGTCACCAGCCTTGTCTTTCACATATTTGCTGCCTAACTGAGCGGCGAACCTTTTCAGGTCGGCTGTGGTAGCCTTGCCCTCCTTGATCTTCTTGGCGAGTTTGATGGTCTCCTCCGAGATGTCGTTGATATCAACCCACTTGCCCACGTAGCCGCCTGTCACTTCGTCGATGCAAGAGACGTAGAACGTGCCGCCTTTCTCTGCCACTTCTTTAGTGACTTCATGTGCATCCTTCCAGCGAGGATTGCCCGGCCCATTATCATAGAGCTCAGCATATTTATCGAAGTAGGCAGCCACGTGGCCAGTTCCCTCACCCTCACCGGCGGTGAGCCATGTTTCATGAATGGCCGAACTTTGGTTTATATAGTCGCCATTATAAAAGTTGATGAACCATTGGCGAGCACTGCTCTCGCCATTCTTGAAACGCTGCGGCAGTTCGTTGAACAATTGTTGCATAGCATTTTCATTCCCCGTAACCTTGAGGTTATTCAGGATAGTGGTCATGCGTTCGTGTGACTTTTTCTGAACGTCGTTTAGTGCATAGCACCAGCTGGCAAAGTCCAGGAAGATGCCGCGCGTCACGGTGGATTTGGTCAATATGCCGTCGGTTTCTAATCGCTTTAATGCTTCCTGATAATGGTTGGCGTTTTCGAGTAAATCTGTCAAGTAGCTGTAGAATTTGGTGCCACTGGTATGGCTGCCCGCTCCACCATAGAGTTCGCCTTGCCAGTCGTCGCTCATCATTTTGGCATACTGTAGCCGTAAGCCTTCCATCTTCAACGACAATTCTATCAGAGCGTCGATGTCGCTCATCTTGAAGTCTTTAGCAGTAACAGACGAGGTGTAGGGAATTTGTTCGAAATCACCGTCCTTGATGTCATCCCCGCTTGAACTGCAGGCTGAAAGCATGAAAGAAAACATGCATACAAACAGGAGGCATAGCCATCCGAAAAGTCTTTTTTTTGTTTTCATTTTCCTTTGTTTTTGAGGGTTAATAATAATTATAGTATAATGCAATGGTCTGAGTTGTCGATATGGCGGAATTTTGCGTCAGGACAATACTGGCAAAGGTAGTCGTAGACGAAGCAGAAGTCCTCATCGGGCACGTAGATGCGATTTCTGTGCAGCCGTTGGTTGACTTTGATGAGGTTCATACAGCGCACGGGCACAAGCTTCTTCACTTTGTCGAGCGTGGATGTGGAGGTGGTGCGCGAGGCGGCCAGCACGCCGGTGCCCACCATCCCAGGCTTACCTGCGGCACTGCCCACCAAGGCGGTTAGTGCTCCCAGTACCTGAGCCTTCTTCACCTGATGGGGCATCTGTTGGTGGACTATCTCCTTCTGGTCCATAGTGAACAGCACGACGTATTTCCAGCCGTAGCTCCAGGCGAGGATGGTGTAGGCGACGAAGCCGATAGCCAGGAATACAAGGTACAAGATCAGGAAGACGGACGTGATATCCCAGATCTTATCCAGGGCAAGGCCGTCCTCGAAACAGACGAGCAGGGTCATAAACAGCCAGATGACACCGAAGCTGAGGCCCAACACCTTGAAGACATCAATCAGGATGCTGGGGTTCTTCATCATCGACACCTCATATACCCAGCGGTACTTTCCGTCCGGGCAGAGTCTTACGCGGTCTTTCTTGTTTCCTTCTTTTTGCATCGGTTGGTTAATTTGAATGGTTACGCGGCAAAAATAGGAAGAAAAAACAGAAAAAGACTCGCATTTTGCAAAAATCGACTAACTTTTTGCAAAAAATTAGTCGATTTTCGTGTTTTCGGACAAATTGTTACATTGTGCCGCCCACTCCTTGGGTGAGACTCCGGTGGCGGCGCGGAAAATCTTGAAGAAAGTTTGCTCGGTGCCGAAGCCGGCTTCCGTCCAGACGGTGGATATTTTCTTCTCGGGCTGTTGGCGCAACAGTTGCTTCGCATAGTCGACGCGGTAGCGGTTGACATACTGGGTGAAGGTGCATCCCGTCTGTGAGTTGATGCAGGCAGAGATGTCGTTGCGGTGGAGCTTGAAGGCGTGGGCAATGTCGGAAACCTTCAATTCGCTGTCCAGATAGAGTTTCTTCCGCTCCATCAACTCGTTGATGCGCTGCATGAGTTCTGTGGTGGACTCGGTACTGCCGATGGCCGCTGCTTCGGCGGAGGCTTCTGCCAGTCTGAATGCCTTGTGACGACGGTACTTTCGAACCAGGAATCCGAGAGCGACGACTGTGGCTGCTGCCAGTGCGGCTAACCACCACCATGGATGATTACTCTCTGACAAGTCGGCTGTGCCGTCGCTGATGCGCAGCACATAGGCATGGGCGGAAGGGGCAAAGTTGCTGACGGCCGTCGTCAGTCCGCCTGCTATCAGCAGGTTGCCTTCAGGTGTCAGCACGGGGGTATAGTCGGGCATGTCGTGCAGAGGGTCTGTATAGTAGAGTGTCAGCGGGGCGGGCTTGCCATCGGTGGCCTCGGCATAGTCGATGCGCAGCACATAGTGACGGAACCCTTTCTCCGGCTGGGTGTGCATGTCGGCATTGCCTCCCATCAGGTAGGCTCTGCCGCGCTTCTGGTCTGTGATGATGGTGGAATAGTACTCGATGCCTCCCCACTGGGTCTTCATCGGCACGGGGCAGGCAGTAGGCAGCAGCGAGATGTTGCCGTTCTCTATTTTCGCGATGGCCACCTGGCTCGTGCTGTCGCGAACAGGGAAGAGGTAGGCATAGACGCCTCTGGATTCGTCGCCGATGAAACTCTCGGCGCTGCGATGGGATATGCAGCCAAGCGGGTGCCACGTCTCAAACAGGGGAATGCTGACGGCCTCGCCCCTCAGTCTGTCAGCCATGCTGCTGTGGAGTGAGTCGCCCTTGGTGTTGAAACCGCTGAAGATGATGGCATCGTCCTTGGCCGTTTGGAAAATGAACGGTCCGGAGCGTCCCTCGGCCACATCTTTTATATATGTAAAGCGCTTCTTGCCGTCGAAGACCTCGATGCCGTCCTGATGATACCAGTTGCCGGCAATCACTACGCTGCCGTTGTCCAGTTCCAGCCCGGAGGCGCCTGCACGCTTCTGCTCCATGCTGCCGAAGCCGTCGAAAGTGTGGGTCTGCGGGTCGTACATCTCTGCCAGGAAGGTCTGCCCGATGCCGATGGGCTCAGAACTGCCTCCGCCAAGTAGCACTTTGCCAGACTTCAGTACGACAGAGTAGCCGAAGTCGTGGTTGTAAACCATCTGCATCACGTGCCACTCGCCGTCCTTGTAATACTCGGCTGTTGGCGTGGGGATGAAGCCATTGGTATGGCCACCAGCCACGACGTATTCGCCGTTGACACAGAACACCTGATGTCCGGCTCGCGCAATATTCAGGTCTGGCAACTGCTCTACTTCCACTTTGACTATCGGACAGCCTGAAGGGATGGTATCTGCCGTTCCCCCTCTTGCCGCAGTCGGAAGCAGGAACAGCAGGATAGCCAGCCAGAAGTTCGGTCGTGTTGTTGCCATATCCCGTTTATTTAGTCGACTGCAAAGTTACGAATAAAAAGTAAATCCACCAAATTTTGAGGGATATAGTTTAATATTTTGATAAGAGAAGTCAGATGGTGGATGAGAAACCTACTGAATCAAAAGAAGGGAGCGGATGTCGCTGCCCGCTCCCATATGTGGTATCTCATATCCATGAGGTGTCACTTTTTCTTGATGACCAGACCAATGAAAAGGCTACTTCCGTCAGTTACTTCTTCCGTCACATTGACGACAGTCTTTTCCTCAGGCTCAGAGTAAATGTCTTTCGTCCATCGGTCGTAATAAATGGTCTCATTGCTAAAGTAGTTGAGATCATCCTTTGTGTAATACCAGAGTCCTGAGTCCTCCTGGGATTTTGCTGGGCCTGATTCCAGTCTTGTTGTTGTTTTCGTCCAGGCTATGTGCCAATCGTAATATTGGCGTTCACGACCTTCTTTGTTCATTTCGTACTTGAAGTCGCTGATTTTAGCCTTCTTGCTTTCGACGAGGCTGAGGTCATCGACACTGAAGGATATCGTGGATTCCCAGACCGCATTGGCACCTGAATCTACCCCCTTCTGCTTAATGATGACTTGAGCGCCTCTACCGTTGCCGTTATTGTTGGGGATGATGGACACGCCGTCGTCGGTGGCCTTGAAATTAACGTCCCATCTCCAGAGTATGGCATAGTACATGTGGACGCTTCCACTCTCGATATAAAAGTTCTGCTCCTGTGGCTGATTCTGGATCGCTGCCTGCGTTACCTTGATGGTCGTATAAGTTATGTCGTTCAAAGAGGAAGCGTTGGGATTGTTGGTGACATAGGCATAGACGGTGCCTGTGCGTTCCTTGCCGGTAGTATTGGCAGACACCTTGACATTCACACCCTTATTTGATGTGGAACAGGTGACCCATGTGTCACAATTATCATCGGCAAATCCTCCATAGTACTCATAGCCTTTGGTGTTTATCTCAATACGCTGTGTGCCACCATTGGCATCAAAGTGAAGTGCTGTGGGACTCACCTTGAGGGTACCCTGCTGAGCGGGGGCGTCGGGAGACGGTGTGATGTCACTATCATCATCATTTGATGAGCAGGCCATGAATCCTAATGAAATGAATGCCACAGCCAGCAATACTCCTAATGCGCTATACCAGCGGTCTTGTTTGTTACCTTTGTTCATATTCAATTAATATAGTGTTACATTGATGTCCGCAAAGGTAGTGACAAATTAGAAAGAAAGACTGACAAAACAGCAAAAACGACTGACAGGGGATGCTTTGTCAGTCGTTTTGGGCTTTATATTCGCTTGGGGTCATGCCTGTGATGGACTTAAAGGCACGGAGGAAAGTGCGCTCCGTAGAGAAGCCTGACGACATCCACACTTCAGAGAGTTTCATGTCGGGCTGGGTGCGCAACAAACGTTTGCCATGCTCTATCCTGTAGGTGTTGACAAACTTGGCGAACGAACAGCCTTTGACGGAATTGATACAGTCGGAGATATAATAGCGGTTGACACAGAGTGCCGAAGCGATGTCTGCTATCTTCAGACTGTCGTTCAGGTATAACTTCTCGTTTTCCATCAGTTCGCAGATACGGCTTATGAGGACTTGGTCAGCAACTTGCTCACGGTCTTCTTGTTCTGTTGGACGGCGGCGCTTCCTGAACAGAAGGCACAGGCCACAAACCAGAGCCGGCACTCCCAGACAGACAACCACAAGCAACAGCCATGAGAATCCGCTTTTAGCTGCTACAGGCTGCCTTCCCACATGCAGCAGGAATGTCATTGCAGAAGGCTTGAAATAAGTGGTTAGAGACATGCCACCGGCCATCAGCAGGTCGCCGTTGGAAGTCAGAGTGGGTGTAGTGTCAAAAATGAGCGGAAGTGGATCTGTATAATAGAGTGTCAGCGTTGCAGGCTTGCCGTCAGTCGTCTGAGTGTAGTCAATGGTCAGCAAATAATAGCGGTAGCCCGCATCGTGGCTTGTCCTGAAATCGCTGTTAATACCCATGAGGTAGGCACGGTGGGCCTGACGGTCCACGATGATGTTCTTGTTATACCATATTCCGCCCCATTCACTTTGCATAGGGACGGGACATGCTGTGGGCAGCAGCGAGAACAAGCCGTTCTCCACCTTCACGATAGCCACCTGGCCGTTGTCATTCTCAACAGGTATCAGATAAGAATAGACTTCTTTTTTTTCATCACCAATGAAATTCTCATTGCTGAGTGGAGCAATACCAGCAAAAGGATGCCACGTCTCTAATAGGGGGACTCTGACCGTATCGCCTTTCAGACGGTCGGCAATGGGTGGTATCTTCTCGTCCTTGTTGCTCCTGCTGCCTATGATAAGGGCATCATCCTTGGCGATACGGATGATGATGGGATAGGAACGTTGCTGGTTCACATCCTTAATATATGAAAAGGACATTTTGCCATCAAACTGTTCGATGCCGTCATCATGATACCAATTGCCGGCGACAACCACCTTCCCGCTGTCAAGTTCCAGTGCGGAGGCCTTGGCTCGCTTGATGTTCATACTGCCGAAGCCGTCGAAGGTATGGCTCTGGGGGTCGTAGAGTTCCGTCGTATAAGTTTGTCCGACCCCAATGTTCTCTGCCACGCCGCCGGCCAAAAGCACCTTGCCCGACTTGAGCAAAATGACCGTGCCAAAGTCGTGGTTATATGTCATCTGCATCACGTGCCACTCGCCGTCCCTGAAATATTCAGCCGTTTGCGTTGGCACGAAGCCGTTGGTATGACCACCAAACACCACGTATTCGCCACCAGCCACCAGCACCTTGTGGCCTGCACGGGGGATGTTCAGGTCTGGCAGTTGATCTGCCTCAAGTTTGATAACAGGGCATGCTTCTTGCTGTTGTGCCACCACAGGCAGCGCAATACTTAGCAATGGCAATATGAGCGGTAGCAGATGTTTCACTCTTCACTTTTCCTTTAGAACGCGGAGGCCTTCAGCCGGAGGCCTGCCGTCTCGTCGATGCCGAACATCAGGTTCATGTTCTGCACGGCCTGGCCAACGGCTCCCTTCAGCAGGTTGTCGATGCAGGAGGTGATGAGCAGCTTGTTGTCGTACTTCTCTACGTGGACGAGGCACTTGTTGGTGTTCACTACCTGCTTCAGGTCGATGGGCTTGTCGACGTAGTGGGTGAAGGCGGCATCTCGGTAGAAGTCGCGATAGGTCTCGGTAATCTTGCCGATGTCGGCCTTGGTGCGTACCACCTCGGTGGCAAAGATGCCTCGGGCAAAATCACCACGGTAGGGAATAAAGTCGATGTCAACTTCCAGCCATCCCTGCACCTGTTCCAGCGACTGGCGTATCTCTGCCAGATGCTGGTGGGTGAAGGGCTTGTAGATGCTCAGGTTGTTCTGGCGCCAGGAGAAGTGGGTGGTGGCACCGGGCTTCTGACCGGCACCTGTACTGCCTGTGATGGCATTCACGCTGACGTCGTATTTCAAGAGGCCCATCTTGGCTGCTGGCAGAAGGCCGAGCTGGATGGCAGTGGCGAAGCAGCCGGGATTGGCTACGTGCCGGGCCTGCTGTATCTCGGCGCGGTTGATCTCAGGCAGACCATAGACATAGTCGTGGTCGCCCTTGATGCGGAAGTCCTGAGCCAGGTCGATGATCTTCACGCTCTCGGGGATGGTGTGCTCCTTGAGGAACTGCTCGCTCTTGCCGTGGCCGAAGCAGAAGAAGAGGACGTCGACATCCTCGAAAGGCATCTGGTCGGTGAACTTCAGGTCTGTCTCGCCATAGAGTCCCTCATGGACTTCTGCCACGGGGTTACCCGCATTACTCTCGCTATTGGCAAAGACAATCTCTGCCTCGGGATGGTTGAGCAGCAGGCGGATCAGCTCACCGCCTGTATAGCCTGCCGCACCTAATATACCTACTCTAATCATCTCTTCTCGTCCTTATGGATTCCGTAGTAAACACGCAGCGGCGTGCTCGATACCTTGATGAAGCCCTTGGCTTCGTCGGCAGTCCAACCGGTCTGGGTCTCACCGTATTCACCGAGTTTCGACTTTGTCAGGTCGTTATCAGAGTCGATGCCGACGGTCTCGAAGCCGTAGGGACGCAGTTTCAGGATGGCGGTACCCGTCACGTTGCGCTGGCTTGAGGTGAGCATGGCCTCGATGTCGGGCATCACAGGCTCCAGATACTGGCTCTCGTGGAGGAACATGCCGTACCAGTTGGCCACCTGGTCCTTCCAGTACTGCTGCCACTTGGAGAGGGTCGATTTCTCCAGCAGGCGGTGAGCCTCGATGATGAGTTTCGGTGCTGCTGCCTCGAAGCCTACACGACCCTTGATGCCGATGATGGTGTCGCCTACGTTGGCATCGCGGCCAATGGCATAGGAGGCTCCGATCTCCTCAATCTTCTGGATGGCCTTCACACGGTCGTCGAAATGCTCGCCATTGACGGCAACGATCTCGCCCTTCTCAAACTGAATCTTCAGCAGAGATTCCTGTTCCTTGGCGGTGACGTGCTTCAGGTAGGCCTCCTCAGGCAGGCCCTGAGTGGGGTCGAGCAATTCGCCGCCGCAGATGCTGGTGCCCCAGATGCCGACGTTGTAGGAGTACTTCAGCTTGGCGAAGTCGGCAGTGAAGCCGTGCTCGTTGAGGAAGTCCACCTCTTCCTTGCGGGTGAGCTTCTTGTCGCGGGTCAGGGTGATGATCTCCACGCCGGGGGCCATCACGAGGAAAGTCATGTCGAAGCGAATCTGATCATTACCGGCACCTGTCGAGCCATGTGCGATGGCATCGGCACCAATCTCCTTGGCATAGCGGGCGATGGCGATGGCTTGGAAGATGCGCTCACTCGACACCGAGATGGGGTAGCAGTTGTTGCGCAGCACGTTGCCGAAGATCATGTATTTCAGCGACTTGGCGTAATATTCCTGTGTCACGTCGAGTGTCACGTATTTGACAGCGCCCAGCTTGTAGGCGTTCTCCTCGTTGGTCTTTAACTGCTCCTGACTGAAACCGCCAGTATTGGCGCAGGCAGCATATACGTCCCAGCCATCCTGGGCCAACTTCATTACGGTATAGCTGGTGTCAAGCCCACCAGAAAAGGCTACTACAACTTTCTTCTTGCTCATATCTTTAAATTCGTTTAATTCGTTTGATTCGTGGTTTCTACTTCCCGTCGATCTTGTTGATGCGCTCAATCACTTCATCGGGAATCTTGGCGGGCAGGTGCTCTGTCGGATCATAGAGCATCGCCGTGCAGATACAATACTTGCGGCCCGTACGGTGCAGCACATCCACATTGACACATCCTTCGCAACCTTTCCAGAATGCCTCGTCGTCAGTCAGATCGGCGAAAGTGACGGGCTGATAGCCAAGGGCTGTGTTCATGGCCATTACGGCAGCACCGCTGGTCAGGGAGAATATCTTGGCGTGCGGCCAACGGGTACGGGCCAGTGAGAAGGTCATGTCCTTGATGCGCTTGGCCACATGGTGACCGCGGAAGTCGGGGTGTACTATCAGACCAGAGGTGGTCACGTATTGTTGGTTGTCCCAGGTCTCGATATAACTGAAACCTGCAAAGCGGCCGTCTTTCGTCAGTGCAATGACGGCTTTGGCTTCCAGCATTTTCTTGGCCAGATACTCATGTGTTCGCTTGGCAATACCAGTACCACGCACCTTTGCGGCTTCGGCGATGGTATCAAGGATGGTGTCGACGTACTTCTCGTGCTCCGGCCCCGCTACTAATACTTCAATTTCAATTTCCTGTTCCATTTAATTATGCATTATGCATTATTAATTATGAATTGTGATTTATTTCATGTTTGGTACAACGTCATTCAGCGCATTGATTACATCTTGATGCTTGGCACCCTCTTTGACAACGATAAAGATCGTGTCGTCGCCAGCTATCGTCCCGATAATCTCGGGTATGTCGCTATTGTCGATATTCCATGCGATGGAACTGGCATAGCCCGGACGGGTCTTGATGACGCCCATGTTGCCGGAGAAGTTAATGGAGACGAACCCCGGCACCTTCATCATCTCGCGGATGCTGTTTGGAGTACTCACCCGCTTATACATCGTGTCGTTGGGTAGTACATATACATAGTTGCCACTCATTGATGCGGCTTTGGCTACCTTTAATTGCTTCAGATCGCGACTCAGCGTGGCTTGCGTCAGCTTAAATCCTTCTTTCTGCAAGGCGTTCAGTAACTCGTCCTGGCTGCCCAGTTGCTGGCTCGATATGATGAGTCGCAGCGCCTCCAATCGGTTGTTTTTGACTTTCATCTCGGTATATTTATTCAAAATCCGGGTGCAAAGTTATACAAAACTTCGCACCCGGCCAAATATTTCTGCATATTTTTGCAGAATCTCTTGCGAATAGGCCTGATGGCTTACTTCTTCATGTCGAAACCTACACGCACACCGTCGTATTTCTTGCTCAGTTCACCGATAGTCTGAAGGTTGGCGTTGCCGCTCAGGGCCGACATGGCCTGGAGCACTGTCAGCAGCTTTTTGGCCTCGAAGAGGATGGAGATACCGCCGACTTCTTTCTTAGCATAGCAGTTGACAGAGAATAAGAGTCCCTTCAGCTGAATTTGCTGGGTGGCTACATCGAAGGTGTAAGTGCCGCTGAAAGGCGTTCCGGCTATCTTGGCGGAGAATTTTCCGTCCTCGGTGAAGGTAATGAAGGTGTTGCTGGCCGAGAGGTTCACCTGCTGATAGTATGGTAGCAGTTTCTCTTCTATCTGGGCTGCAGCTACCTCTCCGCCTGCCTTGGCCAACAGATTCTTGCTGGTGAAAGCGCAGCCGGGGCCATTATACTGCCAGGCGCCAATCAGATTTGCGGCCGATACCTTGTCTAATCCAATCACGCTGGCAATGGCGTTTACTACGCTCCCGTTAGACATGGCACCAAGCACTTGATTCATGTTACCACAACTGACGACCGTCAGACAAAATGCTGCAACGGCCATGATTTTGATCTTTTTCATATTCATCTAACTTGTTTTTATATCGTTGTTTTCAAATCGGGTGCGAAATTACAACATATTTCTCGAACTACCAAATAATCTCGAAATTATTTCCCTATATATATAATATAATAAGGTGTAGGGCATTTGGCGTCTTGATAAAAGTCAAGAGCGGCCTAAAAAATGCATGAAAACCGAAAAAAAACTCGAAAAAGTTTTGGCGGTTCGAAAAATAGTCGTACCTTTGCACCCGCTAAACAGGAAAGCAGTCCTGCGAGGCACAATAGAAAGAGTTCTTTGAAAGATTTACATAGACAGAAGTAGTACAAGAAGCGAATGCCGATTTTCGGCATTTGGGTATGAAGAAACGAACCGTCAAAACAAGATTTGTTTTACTTGATACTTTAAGGATAGTCGTTCTGAGACAGAGTAAGCGTAGCCGTCCTTTTATGGGCTGGCAATGCAAGATACAAATT
>ODAI010358421.1_pt1 | contig 12730 bp, 9 predicted proteins | sample 1539321 | NCBI WGS metagenome assembly ODAI01 (sample SAMN02144231, study PRJEB22623) | gut metagenome | biome: sheep rumen | host: Ovis aries | place: New Zealand | reverse complement strand
GTTCGGATGGTAGCCAGGAAGTAACTCATCTTGATATCCTCGACATGTTCTTCCACCTTCTCGCGCAACTTACCCTTAATCTCTGCTGAGCGGGCTATGAGCTGTTCAACATTTCCAAACTCGTTGATCAGCTTCACGGCAGTCTTCTCTCCCACACCAGGACAACCTGGGAAGTTGTCGGCCGTGTCGCCCATCAGTGCTAAGAGGTCGATGACGGCTGCTGTCGATGGAATGTCATATTTTGCCTTCACCTCCTCAGGACCCATTACCTCATAGCCACCTCCGTGACGAGGCCGGTAAATCTTCACATTATCTTTTACCAATTGGCCATAGTCCTTGTCAGGTGTCAGCATATAGGTATCAATGCCCTGTTGGCCTGCCTGGGTTGCTAGCGTTCCTATGACATCATCTGCCTCATAGCCTTCCGCTTCAAGAATGGGAATGTTCCAAGCCTTTAGAATTTGCTTGATGATGGGTACTGACTGTTTGATATCCTCAGGAGTAGCTTCACGCTGAGCCTTATAAGCTGGATAGGCCTCGCTACGGAAGGTAGGTCCATGAGGATCGAAGGCAACCCCGAGATGAGTAGGCTGTTCTTTGGTAAGAACCTCCTGCAGTGTATTTAGAAAACCCATAATTGCCGATGTATTCAGGCCTTTTGAGTTGATACGCGGACTCTTAATGAACGCATAATAAGAGCGATAAATCAATGCATAAGCATCTAAGAGAAATAGCTTTTCCATATAACAATGTTAATTTTCTGCGTAAAATTACTAAAAAATTGGGTAATTATTCATATTTTTACTATTTTTGTCACAAAAATCTGCTTTTATGGATTATTTATCAATCATACGGAAACCAATTGAGACGGATTTGAACCACTTTATCGAGTTGTTCAACCATAGTTTGGAACATGATTACGGACTACTTTCATCTGTTTTGTCGCACATTCGTCAGCAGGGTGGAAAACGTATGCGTCCCATCCTGATGTTGTTGATGGCAAAGAATTACGGAAAGATTACTAACGTCACACAATACTCAGCAGTAGGATTGGAATTGTTGCATACAGCCTCATTGGTTCACGATGATGTGGTAGATGAAAGTGGCGAGCGCAGAGGACAGGCATCGGTGAATGCTACGTATAATAATAAGGTGGCCGTACTGGTGGGTGATTTTATCCTTTCTACCGCTTTGCTTAATGTGAGTTTCACGAATAATCAGCAGATTATAGAGTATCTGGCAGAACTCGGTCGTACGCTTGCTGCCGGCGAGGTTCTGCAGCTTTCTAATATAGACAATCAGGAGATCAGCGAAGATGTATATTACGAAATCATCAAAAACAAGACAGCTGCTTTGTTCGAGGCCTGTGCTGCTATTGGTGCCCTCTCAGCAAATGCTTCTGAAGAAGATGTGCTGAAAGCGAAGGAATTTGGTAGGAATCTAGGTATCATGTTCCAGATTCGTGATGATATCTTCGATTATTTCGACTCGAAGGAGATAGGAAAGCCTACAGGCAACGATATGGCAGAGGGTAAGCTGACTCTCCCTGTTATCTATGCGTTGAACAATACCAATTTTGATGCTATGGTTACCCTCGCCCAAAAAGTGAAGGCTCGTACTATCAATACTGATGAAATCGCCGTTTTGGTTGAGTTTACCAAGCAGGAAGGTGGTATTGATTATGCCGAGAATAAAATGGCAGAAATTAGTAAGCTCTGCATGGATTATCTAGAGGAAAGTGTAAAAGATAAGGCTGTCAAGGAAGCCCTGACAGCCTATGTTGACTACGTTGTTAGACGTAACTATTAGTTTGTCTTTTGCTTAGAAGAATTTCACTTCCTTGCCTTCCAGTTCGCTCAGGATTAGATTTGCCAGACGACTGGTACCCAGGCGGAAATAGTAGTTGGTGAGCCATTTCTCGCCCAATACTTCCTTGACAATGGTATAATAGGTGAGGGCATCCATCACGCTGTTAATGCCACCAGCAGGTTTCAAACCAATCATGATACCTGTCTTTTCGTAGTATTCCTTAATAGCCTGACACATCACGTAAACTGCCTCAGGAGTAGCACTTACTTTCTCCTTACCAGTTGATGTCTTGATATAGTCTGCTCCTGCATACATAGAAAGCAGCGAGGCCTTCTTGACATTTGACAGATTCAACAGGTCGCCAGTTTCCAGAATCACTTTCATGGGCACGTCGCCACAAGTGGCTTTCTGCTCTGATATCTCGTCACAAACTGTTTCATAGTCACCAGCCAGGAATTCACCCACATGCATCACGATATCTACGTTCTTGGCACCATCACGAATAGCCAGTCCTGTCTCAGCAATCTTGATTTCTGCCAAACCCTGTGATGACGGGAAACATCCACTGACACAGGTAGGAATGACATCTTCTACCTCCAATGAGTCACAAACCAGTTTGGTAAAACGAGGGTAGGTGACAATGGTTGCTACGTTAGGCATGTCAGGGTATTCGTGAGCAAATCTGTTCACCTTTTCAACCAGTTGCAGAACGCTCTCAGCAGAATCTTGTGTTGTCAAAGTTGTCAGACAGATGCTGGCAAACATGAAACGCTTCACTTCTGGAGTATCATTCTCAGGTACTTTCTCAGCGATAATCTTCTTGACGGCTTCACGTACTTCTGCTTCATTGACTTCGCAGTTGTAGAGACTCAATGCCTCTTCATACTTACTTTTTTCCATAGACTTTATTTATTTGAGTTTATCATTATTGATATGTCGTTCTTTATCACGATTTGTCTTTTTTTCTATTGACTTCTGGAGTTCTTCTGTCAGGTTGATACCCGTCTGATTGGCCAGGCAAAGAAGTACCCATAACACATCGGCCATTTCCTCTCCCAAATTGTCTTTCTCGCCTTCCTTGAAGCTCTGATCACCATATTTTCGGGCTATCACACGAGCTAATTCGCCAACTTCCTCTGTTAGAACAGCCATATTTGTGAGTTCCGAGAAGTAACGTACCCCGTAGGTTTTAATCCACTGATCTACAGCTTGTTGTGCTTCTTGTATGGTCATAATCGAAGTAGCATTTGAAGGATGAGGATAATGATGGCTATCAGCAGTATCATGATGTTCTGCTTGTTCTCTCGTGCATATTCGCCCCAATGAAAGGCTTTATAGAGGAAGGTAATCAACCATAACAACAAGCCAACAAGACAGGGCCACATGCCAAAATTGGCTCCACATATCCAGGAGAAAATGATGCCAATAATGACGAGCACCAGACCTGAGACTTCTATTTCTCGGATGTATTTCTTCATTTTACTTCTTGCGTGCCAAATAGCACCTTTGTTTATTCTTTGTTTTTAGTGTCCATACAGATGGTTACAGGTCCATCATTCAGTAGTTCTACCTTCATGTCTGCGCCAAATTCCCCTGTTCCTACAGGTTTTCCAATGGCATCTGATAATTGGGTACAGAAAGTCTCGTAGAGTGGAATGGAATGCTCGTGGGAGCCTGCTCTGAACCAACTGGGGCGATTCCCTTTTTTGTAGCTGGCAAACAGGGTGAACTGGCTTACGACCAATGCCTCACCTTGCACATCCAGTATGGAACGATTCATCACATCGTTCTCATCGCCAAAGACACGGAGGTTGGCTATTTTTTTAACAAGCCATTCCACATCCTCCATCGAGTCTTCCTCACAGATACCCAGCAGGATTAGGAACCCCTGCCCAATCTGGCTTTTAATTTTCCCTTCAATGGTGACACTGGCGTGACTGACGCGTTGGATGACTGTTCTCATTCTTCTGAATTTTTGGCAAAGATACGATATTTCGGTGATATTCCCAAATTTTCCATGCTATAAATAAATTATTCCCATACTTGGGAAAATTTGCTAGCATTAATAGTAACAATTGCCAGCATTAATAGTAACAATTGCTAGCATTAATAGTAGCTATTTTTTATTCCTTTGGATGAAAGTGTTTGAATACGATTTTCGCTTTTGCAGAACCAATGATTTCAGCAAGGACAGAGAGGTCAGCCTCACGTATCTTCTTAACCGATTTAAGGCTATTTAGAAGCTCGTCACGGGTTTTGGAGCCAACACCTTTGATGTCATCCAACTCAGAGTGCAAAGCGCGCTTAGAACGCTTATCTCGATGGAATGTGATGGCAAAGCGGTGTACTTCGTCCTGTAGTTGTGTGAGTACCCTAAACAGCTCGGAGGTGTCTTTGATACCAATAACCCTTGGGGGGAATCCGTAAAGCAGTTCGTTAGTTCTATGCTTGTCATTCTTTGCTAGTCCGGCTATCGGAATATCAAGATTTAATTCGTCCTGAATGGCCTGTCTGATAACTTCCATTTGTCCTTTTCCTCCATCAGCAACGATGAGGTCGGGTAGGGGTTGCTTTTCTTCTACAAGCCGCTTATATCTTCGATATACAACTTCTTTCATGGAAGCATAATCGTCAGGACCCACCACCGTTTTGATGTTGTATTTGCGATAATCAGCTTTTGAAGGTTTCATCTTTTTAAAGACGACACAGGCCGCTACAGCATCCGTACCGCTGATATTTGAGTTGTCGAAGCATTCTATCTGATAGGGTAGTTTGGGCAAGTGCAAAAGGTCTTGCAGTTCCTTCATCAGCCGGACTTGTTTTTGCTCCGGATTCAGCTTTTCTGCCTGTTTTAATCGGTCAAACTTATACTGTTTTCCATTCATGACAGACAAGTCTAAAAGTGTCTTTTTATCTCCCCTTTGTGGTACTGTGATGGTTACTCCTTCCAAGTTGATATATACTTCCTGGGGGAGGATAATCTCTTTAGCATTGCTATTGAACCTTTCGCGCATTTCCACAATAGCTAATTGCAATAATTCTTCATCGCTTTCTTCCAGACGTTTCTTATATTCGAAAGTGAACGACTGGTTGATTTGTCCGTTTGATACGTGTATATAGTTTACAAAAGCAACCTTTTCATCGTTGGTGATAGACAACACATCTACATTGTTTATAGTTTGACTAACGACTTCGCTCTTGGCTACAAACTGTTCTATCAACAGGTATCGCCGTTTGATTTCTTCTGCCTCCTCAAAGCGAAGTTCCTCCGCCAGTTTCATCATCTCTTCTCGCATATCACGAAGCACTTGGCGCGTGTTTCCTTTCAGAATTTCACGAGCCTGAGAGATGTTTTTTTGATAGTCCTCCCACGATTGTTTATTGATGCATGGACCTCCGCAATTTTTAATGTGATATTCCAGGCAAACTTGGTATTTTCCTCCTTTTACGCCCTCTTCCGTGAGTGGTTGTTTACAGGTTCTTGGGTGATACAGTTTCTTGATGAGTTCTAACACTGCATGCATGGAGCCTACATGCGAATAAGGACCATAATATGTACCCAATTTCTTGTTGATATTACGCGTCGAGAAAATCTTCGGAAGGTATTCTTTGGTAATGCAAATACTAGGATAAGTTTTTCCGTCTTTTAGCAGTACATTATATCGAGGATTATATTTTTTAATCAGGGCATTTTCTAGTAGTAATGCGTCCTCTTCGGTATTGACTACAGTATAGCTGATATCCCATATTTTTGATACCAGTACTTTGGTTTTAAATCTATCAACTTCTGTATGGAAATAGGATGAAACACGGCTCTTCAAGTTCTTAGCTTTACCCACATATATGATAGTTCCCTCAGCATCGTAATACTGATAGCTTCCAGGCTTCTCAGGCATTGCGCTAACAATGGCTTTTAGCTTGGATAACCGTGCTTCATTCTCTTCCTTGGTCATCTTCTAACTGCTGATAATTAAATCACTTTGTGTGATGATAAGTCCTACCCCTTGTTGAATATTATAGAAACTTATCATCATAGCCTAAAATGTTTCACGTGGAACGCCCTTTTTATACTGTTACGAGAGTGGTGAGTTCTATACCATCAAACAGGTCGCGTCCATGCAGCCCTTCGTCTGTAATCTCGATGATGAAGTTCATATAGACCTTCTTCGGATGAAAGTGGTTCACCAACTTATACGTTGCCTTGGCCGTTCCTCCTGTTGCCAACAAATCATCGTGGATGAGCACTACATCGTCTGGCTCTATCGAATCGATGTGCATCTCTACGGTATCTACTCCGTATTCCTTGGTAAATTGTTCCTTCACCACCGTTCCAGGCAACTTACCTGGTTTACGTGCCAATACCACTCCGCAACCTAATCGTCCGGCCAGGGCTGATGCCATCACAAAGCCACGACTCTCTACTCCTACAATCTTGGTGATTCCTTTGTCTTTGTAGAGTTCATACATCTCGTCTAGCATAATTTTCATGCACTCTGCATTCTTGTACAGAGTGGTCACATCACGAAAGTTAATACCCTTCCTCGGGAAGTCGGGTATGCAACGCAAATTGTCAATCAGTACTTGGTTGTTCATAATCCTTTGATTTTATCGTTATTATATCATATATTTATTACTCCTTGTTTCACGTGGAACATTATCTCCCCAGGAGAATCAGCATTGCATTAATGTCACTTGGTGATACACCAGGAATTCTACTTGCCTGTGCGAGTGTCTCTGGCTGAATCTTTTCTAATTTTTGGCGAGCCTCCGTTGAAATTGCCGTTAAGTTGGGATAATCAAACTTTCCTTTGATTTTGATATTTTCTAGACGGTGCATTTTTTCTGCAACCATTTGTTCCCGCTCAATATATCCCTTGTATTTCATGTGAATCTCTGCTGCTTCTGCTATCTCTTCTTGTCTGTTTGGCAATGCATCAATCATAGCTTTTAGTTCCGGAATGATAGCATATAGTTTTTCGAAATTCAATTCTGGCCGAGCCACCAAGTCTTCCAACTTACAACCATAGACGAGAGGGGTAGATCCGATAGCTTCCAAAGCACTATTCACCAGCTTAGGTTTAATGGCATAGTTCTTACAAAAAAGCTCGATTTCTTCAATATGTTGTTTTTTCTCAAGCCACCAGTCGTATCTCTGTCTGCAGGCTAGCCCTAAATGGTATGCCTTTTCAGTCAGTCGTGCATCAGCATCATCTTGTCTTAGGAGGATACGGTATTCTGCTCGTGAAGTAAACATTCGGTAGGGTTCATCGACACCCTTCGTCACAAGGTCATCTATCAACACACCAATGTAAGCCTCATCGCGTTTCAGTTCAAATGTTGTTTCTGTTGTTGTATTACTAAGACCAGCTGACCCCGCCTTCAAGGCTGCATTGATACCAGCGAGAGTTCCTTGGCCTCCAGCCTCTTCATATCCTGTTGTTCCGTTCACCTGTCCTGCAAAGAATAAGCCTTTGATTACCTTCGACTCCAAAGAATGTTTAAGTTGGGTAGGATCAAAGAAATCGTATTCTATGGCATAGCCTGGTCGATAGACCTTGAGATCGCGTAAAGCAGGTATCTTCTTGAGGGCTTCTATTTGCACATCCATCGGTAGTGATGAAGAGAAACCGTTCAGATACATCTCGTTGGTTGTTTCTCCTTCTGGTTCCAGGAACAACAAGTGTTGCGGACGTTCTGGAAAGGTAACCAGTTTCGTTTCTATAGAAGGACAGTAACGGGGTCCGATGGATTGTATCTGACCGTTATAAAGGGGAGAGTCCGCCAATCCGCTTCGAAGCGTTTCGTGAACTTCTTCATTCGTATAGCATACCCAACAGGGAAGTTGTTGCAAGGGACGTTGTTCACCAAGAAAAGAGAATTTATAATATCCGTTTTCACCGTCTTGACGTTCCATATCTTCGAAATGGATGCTACGCTTGTCAATACGAACGGGTGTGCCTGTCTTCATACGGGCAGCGCGGATACCATGTTGTGTAATGCTTTCCGTGAAATGGGGCACAGCAGGTTCGGCAATACGTCCACCAGGGACCATTTTTCGGCCTATGTGCATCAGTCCGTTCAGGAAAGTACCTGCAGTTATGACGACAGCTTTTGCCCTGAGTTCACATCCCCAGATGGTTTTCACCCCAACGGCTTCTCCGTTTTCTACCAACAGTTCGTCAGCCTGGTCTTGCCAGATATCGAGGTTTGGTGTCTCATCGAGCATCTGTCTCCATTTCCAAATGAATTTTCCTCGGTCACATTGTGCTCTAGGGCTCCATACAGCAGGACCTTTGGATCGATTTAGCATTCGAAACTGAATGGCTGTTGCATCTGTTACGAGAGCCATTTGTCCACCCAGAGCATCTATCTCACGTACTATCTGTCCTTTGGCAATACCACCAATAGCAGGGTTGCACGACATCTGTGCAATCTTGTTCATGTCCATCGTGACGAGACAGGTCTTAGCACCCATGTTGGCTGAAGCTGTTGCAGCCTCACATCCAGCATGTCCGCCTCCAATCACTATTACATCATATTTCAGAATCATGTGGCAAAATTACAAAAACTATTGCAATTATCACATGAAAAGTCTAAAATATATTCATTCTTGATGAGAAATATGCCTTCAGTTCCTTAACGGGCAATCCTATAGGAAGGGAACATCTTCGATATGGGTGATCTCTGCTTGCCCCATATAGGGTGTCCCAACGACGGTTATAATGTCAAAGCGTATGTCGAGTCTGATGTTTTTGAATTTGACATAGTGGTTTATAGCAGCTCGTAGGTTATGCATCTTCATATAGTCAACAGCATCTTCCGGCTCTCCGAAAATCCTGTTACGGCGAGCCTTCACTTCTACAAAGACTACCACCTGACCATTTGTCGCTATGATGTCTATGTCTCTATGACCCGATTTCCAGTCACGTTCCAAGATAGTGTATCCTTTATGAATGAGGAAATCAGCAGCCTGTTCTTCCCCCCAGGTACCCAGTTCGTTATTAGGAGTAACGATATTTTTGATTCTTGCCTCTTTGGGTTTTTCCTTGGTTTCCTTCTTAGCTCTGCTTTTCCGAGTTCGTTTGGGCTTGATGTCACTCTCGTCAATAGCATCCAGCATAGACATCTGTTTTTCTCTCAGGTAATGGGTGACGCTGAATCCTAGTTCTGCTATTTTTACCAGCAGATAACGTCTTGACGCCCATGTTTCTTTTTCTTCTGAGAGAGCTCTGTCTAATCTTCGTTTCGCCTGCTTATTGTTTGTCTCTATCTTAGCCGACAACTCCAAGGGTTTGGCAAGCGTCTTATAGAGTGTATCAGCAAAATAGGTGGCACTTCGTTTCACGCGTTCCAGAAACTCTTCGTCGTGCAACTGGTCAAAGGTCATTGCTGAAATTTTCTGTTGCCATTTTCCAGCTATTTCGATAACCGACTTTTTGATGTCCATCAGCGTCTGGTCTTGAAGCTGTTTCAGCGAAGCATGACTGTGATAGAAAAACTCAGCAAAGATGCGCACCATCGTTTCCTGCTGGTAGAGTAGGGAACGGAAGTCGAACAACTGCAGCAACAGGTAGCGCTCGTATTCTTGTTTTAAGGCAGGCAATTGCGCTATGCTCTTTTGTGCCTCCTCTTCCTGTTGTGCGATATAAGAGTCAACACGTTCGTCATTGATGATGGCACGAGTCCCTAAGGGAGAAGCCAGGACGAGTCCTTCCAATGAGCGACAACGACTTAAGGCCACATATACCTGTCCTGGGGCAAACGACTGATTGGCATCAATGATGGCACGATCAAACGTCAGTCCTTGGCTTTTGTGGATGGTGATGGCCCATGCCAGTCTTAACGGATATTGCTTAAAAACACCTTGCACCTCCGTTTCTATCTCGCGTGTTTCCTCATTCAGGGTATAACGGGTGTTCTCCCATTCCAAAGGTTCCACCTCAATGGCTTCCTCGTCCCCATCACACAGTACCAGTATCTTATAAGTATCCACATAGGTCACCCGTCCAATGCGCCCATTATAATAAAGGTGTTCAGCAGAAGGGTCGTTCTTAACGAACATCACTTGTGCTCCCTGTTTCAGTTCCAGCGTTTCAGCAGTGGGGTAGGAGAAATCAGGGAATGTTCCGCTTATCTCGGCATGAAACAGGTAGGAACGCCCGCTTAGTTTCTTCAGCTCCGTGTCGTTATAATAGTTTGCCAACTGGTTATGAGTGGTCAGTCTGATATAAGGCTCTTCTGGCTTGGGAATGAAAGTTGGCTTACAATGGCTGTTCAGTATGGATAAGGCTTCTGGGGTAGGATGCCCCTCACGAATTTGGTTCAGGATATCTATGAACGACATTTCTTGCTGTCTATAGACATGATCCAGCTGGATAGTGACATAGTCTATTTGTTGTAATGCTTTTGAACCAAAGAAATAAGGAGTGTCGTAATAGGGTTTTAATATCTGCTCGTCTTCTGCTGTCACCACAGGCGTAAGTTGTGCCAGGTCGCCAATCATCAAGAGTTGTACACCACCGAAGGGCAGGTAGTGATCACGGAACCTTCTAAGAACAGTATCAATGGCGTCTAACAAATCAGCCCGTACCATACTGATCTCATCGATAATCAACAAGTCGATGGATGCAATGATTTTCCGTTTCTCACGTCCGAAGTCAAACTTACTTTCCAGTTTGGAACCAGGCACATAAGGGGTGAATGGTAACTGAAAGAACGAATGGATGGTGACCCCTCCGGCATTGATGGCAGCCACACCCGTGGGAGCAACCACAATAGGTCGCTTGCGCGAATTCTCGACGATGGTCTTCAGAAAAGTCGTCTTTCCTGTTCCAGCTTTTCCTGTCAAGAAGATACTTCTACCTGTATTTTCTACAAAGTCCCACGCCGTGCGTAATTCATGATTTTCTGCCATAGTTTTCTAGATATTTGAATGCAAAGATACACCATATTTTGAATAAAAAGCACATTTTCTAACGAAAACGTTTGCGGATTTCATATTTTTGTAGTACATTTGTAGCCCCATAGTGCGCAAGCGTACTTATTATTGAGTATTTATTATTAATTTTAATTCAATATTTTATGTGGTTAATCAATTCATCAATTGGTCGTAAGGTTGTAATGTCCGTAACGGGTATTGCGCTGATTCTGTTCTTGACGTTCCATTGCGCCATGAACATTGTTGCGCTCTTCTCTGGCGAGGCTTACAACATGATTTGCGAATTGCTGGGTGCCAACTGGTATGCTGTAGTGGCTACTATCGGTCTGGCTGCCCTTGCTGTCATTCACATCGTTTTTGCGTTCATCCTGACAGCGCAGAACCGTACCGCTCGTGGCAATAGTCGCTATGATGTGGCAACAACGGTAAATGCTGGTAAGGTAGAGTGGGCTTCTAAGAACATGCTCGTGCTGGGTATCATTATCCTCCTGGGCTTGTTGCTCCACTTGTTCAACTTCTGGTACAACATGATGTTTGCCGAAATCGTAGGCTTCAGTGCAGGTCATCTGCCCTCTGACGGCTTTGCATTCATCATCGACACCTTCAGCAATCCTGTCTATGTTGTGCTCTATGTCATCTGGCTGTGCGCTATCTGGTTCCACCTGACTCACGGCTTCTGGAGTGCTATGCAGACTTTGGGTATCAGTGGTAAAATCTGGTTCTGCCGTTGGAAGGTCATTGGCTTCATCTACACCACCCTGCTGATGCTGGGCTTCCTGGTTGTCGTGCTGGCTTTCGCCTTCAAGTTGGCTCCGAGCCTCTATTGCTATGCAGGCTGCTGCTAATTGTTAAACCTTAAATTACTTTGAAAGTTATGGCAAAAGTATTAGATTCAAAGATTCCCGCAGGTCCAGTACCTGAGAAATGGAAGGAATATAAGGCTCATCAGCGTCTGGTCAACCCGAAGAACAAGCTGAAGCTGGATGTGATTGTGGTTGGTACGGGTCTGGCTGGCGCATCGGCTGCTGCCTCGCTCGGCGAGATGGGCTTCAACGTGATTAACCTGTGCATTCAGGACTCTCCGCGCCGTGCGCACTCTATCGCCGCTCAGGGTGGTATCAACGCTGCTAAGTGCTATCAGAACGATGGTGACTCTATTTATCGTCTGTTCTATGATACCGTAAAGGGTGGTGACTATCGTGCTCGCGAGGCCAACGTTTATCGTCTGGCTGAGGTATCAAACAATATTATCGACCAGTGCGTAGCTCAGGGCGTTCCCTTTGCCCGTGAGTATGGTGGTATGCTGGCTAACCGTTCGTTCGGTGGTGCTCAGGTAAGCCGTACATTCTATGCTAAGGGTCAGACCGGTCAGCAGCTGCTGCTGGGTGCCTATAGCTCACTGAGCTGTCAGGTAAATGCCGGTAAGGTTAAGCTTTACACCCGTTATGAAATGGAAGACGTGGTGATTGTTGACGGTCGCGCTCGTGGCATCATCGCCAAGAACCTCGTTACCGGTCAGCTGGAGCGTTTCAGCGCCAATGCCGTAGTCATCGCTACTGGTGGATATGGTAACACCTACTTCCTCTCTACCAACGCTATGGGATGTAACTGTACCGCCGCTGTGCAGTGCTATCGTAAGGGTGCATACTTTGCTAATCCTTCTTACGTTCAGATTCACCCCACCTGTATCCCCGTTCACGGCGACAAGCAGTCCAAGCTGACGCTGATGTCTGAGTCGCTGCGTAACGATGGTCGTATCTGGGTTCCGAAGAAACTGGAGGATGCCAAGGCTCTGCAGGCAGGTACTAAGCAGGGTTGGGAGATTCCTGAGGAGGATCGCGACTACTATCTGGAGCGCCGCTATCCGGCATTCGGTAACCTCGTGCCTCGTGACGTGGCCAGCCGTGCCGCCAAGGAGCGTTGCGACAAGGGCTACGGTGTGAACAATACGGGTCTGGCTGTGTTCCTCGACTTCTCGGAGTC
>ODAI012468150.1_pt1 | contig 12731 bp, 9 predicted proteins | sample 1539321 | NCBI WGS metagenome assembly ODAI01 (sample SAMN02144231, study PRJEB22623) | gut metagenome | biome: sheep rumen | host: Ovis aries | place: New Zealand | reverse complement strand
TCCGGCCCGTACTCGGGGAAGCCCTGTACGTACTGCCCAGTCTTAAAAGCCACATCCGCAAGCAGGAGGGCTGCTGTTTTGGCCCCCTGTCCGCCTCTTCCATGCCATCTGATTTCAAGTGTGTTTCGCATGACCGTGTACCTGTCTTTCTTTCAAATCAAATAGGTTTAACATGAATGAATTTCATTTCACATATGAATGATTTCAAACATAAAGTGCCGACAAAGGCCATTATACGCTTTTTCCGATGAATGTAAATGATTTTAAGCATGAATCTTTTTCACCAGTATTCCTTCGAAACCCACGGATATTCACATCCACAATCCGCGGCAGCCTCGGTTCTGCCCGGAAGCACAGACATCGCCGGGAAAGATGTCGTAGAGACCGCCTGTTTTTGGCATCAGGGTAACGGTAATCAGGGATGACGGTAATCAGGAGCGGCAGTCATCCGCGGCCGGTATTCCGGAATCTGCGGTCTTGATCTGTAAAAAAACGGGAACAGGGTCCATGACGGTCTGATCCATCATGGGCTCTGCTCCCGCATATTCATCTTGTTCTCAGAGAAGTACGATGTTTTCTCAGAGAAACACGGCTTCAGCTCTTATTCGATTCTGTTCTCCCACAGCTGGGGATCGGAAGGATCACATTCCTGGGGAATCAGAGGAGCCTGAATCAACAGTGTGCGGCCTTCGTCGCAGTAGGTGTTTTCGATCACCTGGGCAGGTGACCAGAGGGCGCCCTCTTCTTCGACAGTCTCGCCGATCTCGGGAAGGGGTTCTCCCTCAAACAGGTCGTGGATGTACTCGACCGCAAGGATCGCGGCGTCCAGGGCGGGCTGTTCTACGACCGCGTAGAGCTTGCCCTCCTGCAGGAGGCCGATGCCCTCTTTGCCGATGCAGATGCCGGAGATGAAGTAGTCCGCAGGATTGAGACCTGCGTTCTCCACTGCGGAGACAACTCCGGAACCCATAATATCGGGTGTGTGGACATAAATGCCGACCACCTTGTCGCCGTAGCGGGAAAGAAGGTCACTGGTGCGGGCGTAGGCTTCTTCATTTTCCCATTTGCCCTCACCCTGTTTCACTTCGAGCTGGGGATACTGGTCGAGGACAGACATCAGGCCCTCGTGGCAGTCAGCCGTATACATATCAACCTGGGCGCCTGTGATCTCGATGAGGACACCCTCGGGAACCTCTCCGCCGTGCGCCTCTTTGATACCCTCGATCATCTGAGTCGCTGCCTTGGCGGTCGACTCCTTAATATCATTGGTAATGAACATCTCCACCTTGCCGCCCTCGGGGCAGGTGTCCAGGGCGAATACAGGGATTCCTTCTTCGTTCAGGCGCTCGATGCCGGGAACCAGGGAAACCAGGTCCTCCGCGCCGGCCATGATGAAGGCATCAATGTCCTGGGTAATGAAGTTGTCAATTGCATTCAGGATCTGTTCTGTATTGGCCTGCGCGTCTACGACCTTGAGCTCGTAACCGTATTTTTTGCAGGTGTCCGTCGCGCCGATGACAAAGGCCTGGATGAATTCAGTCTGGGCATGCTTGATGACCATTCCTATGGTCTTCTGGCCGTCGGCATCCTGGCCGGAAGCGTCGGCAGCGTCGGCAGCGGCCTCCACCGCTGTAGCGCCGGCTTCCTTGCCGTCCGCCGCGCCGCTTTCAGATGTGCCGGAAGCAGAGCCTGAAGCTCCGCAGCCTGCCAGAAGCATGGCCCCCATCGCAGCTGCGAGGGCCAGACTGAGCAGCTTTTTCACAAATGTCTTTTTCATAGTCACAAATCCTCCCATGGACCGGTTGAGGCATTTTTCAGCCTGTCAATAAAGTTTCCTATGCTATCTTTACTTGCTATCTTTACTGCAGCCCGGGCGCGTTGACCACGTGCCCCGTTTATGTAGATTTCCGCTGCAGATTATGCACTGTCCCGATTTGTAATCTGTTTTGTCTGCCGCGCACCTTCCGTGCGCGTGCCGGCAGGGTCCTTTTTTGTCTGCCGCGCACCCTCCGCGCGCGTGCCGGCAGGGTCCTTTTTTCTACTGCGCGCCTTCCGTACGCGTGCCGGCAGGGTTCTTTTTTTCTACTGCGCGCCTTCCGTACGCGTGCCGGCAGGATCCTTTTCGACTTCCACGGAGCGCATGAGACGGCGGATATTCTCTCTGTGCATGATCCAGGCAGTCAGTCTGTAGCGCAGGTGGTCGAGCAGGATCGCGAGGAAGATTAGAGCTCCCTTGGTGGCACTGACCAGGTTCACATCCACGCCGTTGAGGGTGAGCGCATTGTCCAGCATGCCCAGAAGGAGCGTGCCGCCCAGCATGCCGATTGGTTTTCCCATGCCTCCGTTGAAACTGCACCCGCCGAGGATGGCGCCCGCAAAGGCCATCATGACAAGGCCGGAGCCCATGTTGTTGGAGACAGCATTCTGGCGGCCCGCAGTGATCAGGCCCGCAACCGCGGATAAAAGGCCCGCCAGAATGAAGGCGTAGATCACCACTCTCTCAGTGCGGATTCCGGAGATAAAGGCGGCACTGCGGTTGCCGCCGGTCAGCAGAAAGCGCCGTCCCACAGTTGTCTTGCGGAAGAGGAATTCAAAGGCGGCATAGATGATCACCAGCGCCAGTACAGCGACCTGGAGCGGACCGATTTTGCCCCGTCCCAGGAAGGTGTAGACCGGATCCAGTTTTGCCAGGGAGAAAGGAACCAGAAAGAGCACAAGTCCTCTCATGACGATCTGGGTGGACATGGTGAGCAGGAAAGAATTGGTCTTGAGCTTCACCAGACAGAAGCCGTTAAAAAATCCCACCGCCGTGCCGATGATCAGGGTGACCAGTATGCAGACAAAAGCGGGCAGGCCGACGGCTTTTCCCAGCAGGATCGCCAGGCCCGGCGCAAAGGCCAGGGTGGCCTCCATGGAGAGGTCCAGCTCTCCGACCATCATGACAATGCCCTGTCCCAGGACCATGAGTCCCAGTGTCGCGGACTGGAACAGTATATTCAGCAGGTTGCGGCTGCTCAGGAAGGAAGGAGTGAACACGGCGTTCAGGAGAAAGAACACCGCGACCATGACCCATACCAGGTTGTTGAGCAGAGCCAGTTGTATTTTGGTTGAGCGCTTCATGATTCCGCCCCTTTCAAATCATTTTCAGTCCGGGTTTTTCCATTATTCCGGTGGTCTGGAACCTCGTCTTTTTCCGCAATCCCGGATTCGATGTTTCTGTCTGTGTCCGCAGTCTGTGGTTTTCCGGAGCCCTTTCCGTCCCGGGTTCCGGTCTCATCGGTGTGGATGACTTCGCCCTGCATCGCCCGGTAAATCGTCTCCTCAGAGAATTCATCTCTGGAAAACTCGTCGATGATGCGCCCGTTGTAGAGGATCAGGATGCGGTCACAGATTTTGATGAGATCATCCACGCCGGGCGAGGTAATGAGCGCGCAGGCGTCCTCGCGGAATCCGTGGTTGATGCTGTGCAGGATGCTGTCTTTCGCCTCAATATCGACTCCCCTCGTCGGTTCGTCAAGCAGGCACACTTTGGGGCGCTGCTCCATGACACGTCCGACCAGGACCTTTTGTTTGTTGCCGCCGGAGAGCTGCTGGACCTCCTGTGTCTGGGAGGCGACCTTGATATCGAGCTGATCAATGCTGCGGGTGGCCGTTTCTTTTTCCCGGCCGGAATTCAGTATGCCGATCCTGGCCAGGCGGGACAAAATACTCATCGTCAGGTTCTGGCGGACAGAGGCAATCGGAATCAGTCCCTCCGCCTCCCTCTCCTCCGTGAGGTAAACGATCCCCTCTTTGGCGGCCTCGGCGGGAGAGGAGAATCGAAGCTCTCTTCCGCAGAGCTTCATTGTTCCGCTGTCCAGGGAATCCGCACCGATGATACTGCGGAAAATCTCGGTCCTGCCGCTGCCGCGGAGACCGGCGATTCCGACGATTTCACCCTTGCAGACCGAAAGATTTATATTGCGGAAGCGCCCGTAGCTGGTGAAGCCCTGAAGTGAAAAAAATTCCTCGTCCGAAATCATGAAGGAGAGGTCATCCCTTTCCCTGGCTTCAAAATCCTCATTTCCCACGATCAGTGCCGCGAGTGTCTGCAGATCCAGTTCCTCGCGCCGCACGCTGCGGATGGCGCGTCCGTCGCGGATCACCGTGACGACATCGCACACTTCCAGAAGTTCTTTTGTGTGGTGCGATATAAAAATGACTGTTTTTCCCTCCCGGGTCAGGCGGCGGATGATCTCGTAGAGAATCCGCTGGTCCCTCCGGGACAGGGAGGCCGAAACTTCATCCATGATAATGAGTTCCGCCTTTTCTACAAAACAGGCTTTGATGACGAGAAGAAGCTGGCGCTCACTCACCGAGAGCGCGCTCACCTTCATTTCCGGGTCGAGCTCGAGACCCGCCCTGTGCAGGATTTCCCCCGCCCGCACCGAAAGTTCCTTCCAGTTAATGACCGTCTTTCCGCCGAGATATCCGGGAAAAAAGAGGTTCTCCGCCACTGTGGACTCCTCGATGACCTGGGGCTCCTGGGTGACGATCGAGATGTGATGGCGCTTGGCCACGACCGGGGTGAGGGCGCTGAAGCGCTCTCCGTCCAGGAGGATCTCCCCGCTGCTGGGCGGGACTAGACCCGAAATAACGCCGACCAGGGTGGACTTGCCCGCCCCGTTCTTGCCGATCAGTCCGTGCACCTCGCCCTTTCTGACCGTGAGACTCACATCCCGCAGAGCGACTGTGCCCGCGTACAGTTTGGTGATATTTTTCAGGGAGAGGGCTTCGGATGAGCCCTCTCTGTTCTCAGCCTTTGACATGTGGATACACCTTTGTGTGTGCCGTTTTTCGTCTGCTTTTTCAGCCTTTTTCAGCCGGCATGCTTCTTTGTATTTCTGCCTTTTTTCAGCTTGTATTTCAGCTGTTTCCTCCATTCCGGAAAACCGGCATCAGGCACTTCATCAGTTCATAATAACTGCTCTTCATTTTGCGGTAGACATCTCCGCAGGCGGGATCAGGCAGGTAGTGGTTCTCCTCCCGCACGAGCATTTCGACAGCCTCCTCCAGACAGGGAAAGATTCCCGCCGCCGTCCCCGCCAGCATGGCCGCGCCGAGACAGCCGGCATTTTCGCTGTCCTTTGTCGTGACCACCTCGCGGCCTGTGACGTCCGCCTTGATCTGACACCACACCGGGCTCTTGGCGCCTCCGCCCAGGCAGACGATGCGGTCCGCCCTGAGCCCCAGTCCTTCTGTGGCTTCGAGGATGCGGCAGAGAATCATGGCCACGCCCTCCATGAGAGCCCGGATGATATGTTTCTGCCCGTGGGCGGTCGTAATCCCGATCAGCGAGCCCTTCATTTCCGGGCACAGATCCGGCGGCCCCGATCCTGTCAGGTGGGGCAGGGCCAGCAGTCCCTCCGCTCCGGGCGGGCATTCCTGCGCGAGCAGGTCCATATAGTCGTATTCGTTGTCAGCCCCGTTCTCCGACATTCTGGAGCTGAGAGCGTCCCGGAAGACGTCGCGGAACCAGCGCAGGCAGATTCCGCCGGAGGCATATGCATGAATCATGTAAAGACCCGGAACCGCGCTGCAGTAGCAGGGCATTTCTCCCGCCGGATCCAGAATGACCTTGTCCGTCATGGCCATTGTGCAAAGAGCTGATCCTGTGACGTCCGAAAAGCTGCCCGGCCGGATATTGCCGACGCCTACAGCCCCGCAGGCCAGGTCGATTCCGCCGATGCTGACGGCGGTTCCGGCCGCGAGTCCGAAGCGGGCGGCCGCCTCTTGTGTGACTTTCCCGGCAATTGCCCCCGGGAGAAGGATATCCGGCAGCTGCTGTTCAGTGATGCCCAGATACTCCAGCATCTCCTTCCAGTAAGTACGTTTTTGTATATCAAAATAAACGGACGATCCCAAAATGGAATCCTCCCCCGCCGCACGGCCGGTCAGCAGCAGGGAAAACCAGCCCTCCAGCTGTACAATGCGGGCGGTCTTCTCAAAGATTTCAGGTTCATTTTTTCTGACCCAGAGGAGTTTTGCTCCAGGCCAGATCGCGTCTGCGCCAACCTGTCCGGTGCGTTCCTGAATCACCTTCGGTCCGAAGCTGCCGACAATTTCCGCCGCTTCTTCCGAGGCTCTGGTGTCACACCACAGGATGGCCCTGCGGAGCGGTCTGTCATTTTCATCCAGCAGGAGCATGGTCTCCCCCTGGGTGGAAAAACCGATCACTTCTATGTCCCGGGCGTCGGCCCCTGAGTCATCCAGCAGTTGCCGCACGGCTTCCGCAAAGGTCTCTGTATAGACCCGGGCGGAGAGCTCCGCCCGTCCCGGCAGAGGAGACTCAAAGGAATACTCCCGCGTGCAGCAGGCGGCGGCAGTACCTTCCCGGCTGTATAAGACTGCTTTCAGAGCTGTTGTTCCGATATCCGCTGCCAGAATAAATTTCATCAGACTGCCTCTCGACTACTGGAATTTGCCTTTGTTCTTTGTTATGATAATGCATTAACGGGGCATTGTGTCAGCGCAGTGTCGCTTTAGCACGTTAACGCAACACAAAATGTTTTTTTATTATACCCGATACTTTTGCGGTATGCAATTATTGCGTTGACAAAACAAAGGTTATTTTTAAGCTGTTTTTTGAGCATAACAACAGTAGTTCACATCCAAGCAGCGACTGTATTCAACACTTTCAGAGAGGTCAACATGTACGATGTCATCATTGTCGGCGCCGGAAGCGTCGGCTGCGCGGCTGCGCGCGAGCTGTCCAGATACCGTCTCAGGGTTCTGGTTCTGGAGAAGGGACACGATCTTTGCGCCGGCGCCAGCAAATGCAATTCCGGCATGATCCACGCAGGTTACGATCCCATCCCCGGCACGAATGAGGCCCGTTTCAACGCGCCCGGATGCGCCATGATGTATGAGATTTGTGACGAGCTGGACGTGCCCTATCTCAAAAACGGGACCACGATCTTCGCGACGGATGACAATGGGATGAAGGAGCTGGAAAAGCTGCTGCATTACGCAAAGATCAACCAGGTCCGCGCCGAAATCGTGACCCCTCCGGCTCTCTATGACCTGCAGCCGGACATCGGCAGAGATGTCAGGGGCGTTCTCTGGGTTCCGGACGGCGGTGTCACGAATCCCTTTACAGTCACATTCGCGCTGGCCGAAAATGCCCGCCGCAACGGTGTGGAATTCCTCAAAGAGACTGAAGTCACGGGAATCACCAAAACGCCGGCAGGCTTTTCAGTGACTGCAAAAGGCTCCGTCGACAGCATCGCCAATCGCCCCGCCAGGGCTTCTTCAGATCCTTCTTCTCACTCTTCTTTATACAGAAGCTCTGGAAACACAGACTCCGGGCTTAGAGATTCTGGATACAGGAGCTCTGAATACAGGAATTCCGAATATAAAAACTTTGAATATAAAACCCCCGAATGTGAAAGCTCTGACGGCACCCTCCGTTTTGAGACCCGCATGATCATCAACTGTGCAGGCGGCCATTCCGACGTCATCAACAATATGGTCTCCGGCATTCACTACCATATTATCCCGCGTTTCGGCGCCCACGTCGTGCTCGACCGCAAGCTCTCCGCCAAGCTGACCACGACCCTGATGGAGACTCCCCACGACCTTCCCGGCGGAGGCCACACCAAGGGTATGGCCATCATCCCGACACTGGGCGGGACCATGCTCCTGGGATGCGACGCGACCGAAGTGGGAGATCCTGATTTCACCGATACCCGCCGTGAGTCGATCGAACAGATCGTGGATTATTTCCGCGCTGCCTGGAAAGACCTGCCCCTGGGAAGCGACGGCTCCCCCTTCCCCGAGGACTCGATCATCTCCATTTTCGGCGGCTGCCGTCCCCATGCGGACACCAACGACTTTGTGATCGGAGAGCCTGAGGACGCGCCCGGATTCGTGAATGCCGGCGGCACCGAATCGCCTGCCTTCACTTCCTGTGTCGCGATCGCCAGGCATGTGGCCGGAATCTGCATCGACAGGCTGAAGGCGGAACCCGATCCCGATTTCAATCCATACAGAAAGGTCAAAAAAGCTTTCCGCGACATGACCAATGAAGAGCGCAGGGCCGCAATCGCGGAAAATCCCGATTATGCCAAAATCGTCTGCCGCTGCGAGATGGTCACAGAGGCTGAGATCCGGGATGCGATCCGCCGTCCGCTCGGCGCGCGTTCCATCGCTGATGTCAAGCTGCGCACCCGCGCGGGCATGGGCCGGTGCCAGGGTGGTTTCTGCAGCCCCCGCGTTCTGGAAATACTCAGTGAGGAGCTGGGCATCAGTCCCCTGGAAGTCACCCAGTGCGGAGGAGAGTCCAAAGTACTCTGCGGAAGGGCCTGCGGCGAAGGTGCGGTGTGAGAGTCCGTTTGAGGATCCGGATCCCGGCCCGAAAAAAGACCGGAAAATTAATTGTTTTTTGATTCCCGATTCCGGCATGGAAAAAGATCGGAAAATAAAATGTATTTTCGGTTCCCGATTCCGGCCTGAAAAAAATCCTAATAGAAAACCCTGAAAGAAATCCTTGAAAGAAAACCGGAGGATTGAAGATAGATGAAAGAAGTGAATCTCGTCGTCATCGGCGGAGGCGCCGCGGGCATGGCAGCTGCCGTGAGTGCGCGCAGAAGCGGTGTCCAGGACATCCTGATCCTGGAGAGGAATCCCTCCCTGGGCGGAGTGCTGCAACAGTGCATCCACAACGGTTTCGGTCTGCACCGCTTCGGCGAAGATCTGACCGGTGTGGAGTTTGCTGCCAGGTACGCGGATATGGTGAAGGAGATGGGGATTCCTTATCTCCTGAATACCTTTGTGATCGCCCTCAACCCCGACAAAACGATTACCGCCGTAAATCCGGAGGAAGGACTCATGGAGATCAAGGCCGGGAGCATTGTCCTGGCCATGGGCTGCCGCGAGCGCAGCCGCAACGCGCTTTTGATTCCCGGAGCCCGCGGAGCCGGCATTATGACAGCCGGCACCGCGCAGCGCTATCTGAACCTGGACGGCTATCTGCCCGGAAAGAAAATCGTGATCGTGGGCTCGGGAGACATCGGCCTCATCATGGCCCGCCAGTTTGTGCTGGAGGGCTGCGAGGTCGCAGCCGTCGTGGAAATCATGCCCTGGTCCGGCGGTCTTCCCCGCAATATGAAACAATGTATTGAGGATTTTGGCATTCCCGTCTACTACAATTCGATTATTTCCGAAATCCGGGGCAAGGAACGGGTCAGCTCGGTCCTGGTGGGCAGAGTGGACGAACACCGCCGTCTGATCCCCGGCACGGAATTTGAGATCGCCTGCGACACTCTGCTCATTTCCGCCGGTCTCATCCCGGAGAATGAGCTCACCGACCAGGCAGGGATCACCATGAGCGGGGCCACAAAAGGCGCTGAGGTGTCGGAGAATCTCGAGACCAGCATTTCCGGTGTTTTCTCCTGCGGAAATGTCCTCCACGTCCACGACCTTGTCGATTTTGTAAGTGAAGAGGCGGAAGAAGCCGGCAGAAACGCCGCAGCTTACCTCCTCGGGCAGGCTCCCTCTGCGAAGGACCTTACCTCCCCTGCAGACGACCGCATTCCCACGGTATCCGGAGACGGAGTCGGCGGAATCGTCCCTCAGTATGTCTGCCGCGGCACCTCGAAAAAAGAGGTCACCTTCATGTTCCGTCCCCGCAGCCGCTGGCGGGATGCCGTCATCAGAGCCTTCTCTGGCAGTGACGAGCTCTTCAGCAAAAAGGCCGTCGCGCTCACGCCCGGAGAAATGTGCCGCCTGACAATTCCGGCCGAAAAACTCAGAGCCGCCTCGGAAATCCGCTTTTCCATTGAGGGGACGGCCGTCTGAGTTTACCTCTTTTCCATTGAAAGGACGGCCGTCGGAGTTTATTCTTCATCGCGCAAGACTTGCGGGCGAGCCTTGACCCTTCGTCGCTCAAGACACGCGAACAAGTCTTGAATCTTCATCGCTCAAGACACGCGAACGAGTCTTGGGTCCTTAAAAAATGTCGTCTGAGTGATTTTCTTAAATAATGGAGTAATCGAATGACTGAGGAAAAATCAACCCTGACAATTTCTCAGGAGCAAAAAGAGCTGGTCTGCATCGTCTGTCCGCGGGGCTGCCTTCTGACAGCGGAACAGACAGAACAGGGAATTGAGATCAAGGGCAATTTCTGCCCCCGCGGCAGGGAATACGGACAGCAGGAGCTGACAAATCCCATGCGGGTGCTGACAGCCCTGATGCGCATTCAGGGTTCAGAGAAACCGGTGAGTGTCAGAACTGATCTCCCGGTCCCGAAGGCAAAGCTTTTTGAATGCGCCGCTGAAATCTACAGAACTCATCCCTCCGCGCCCGTCCGCAGGGGAGATATCCTGATCCGGAACCTCTGCGGTACCGGCAGCAACGTCGTCGCAACGCGGGATTCAAACCCTGATTTCTGAATTGCCAACCGGATATCCTTTTTTGCACTGGAGGTTTTTCCATGAAAATGAAAGCACTGCGCTGGTACGGAATCCACGATGTCCGGACAGAAGAAATCGACAAGCCTGTCCCCCCGGAAGGGGAGGTCCTCGTCCGCGTGCTCTATGCCGGAATCTGCGGGTCGGATCTGCACATTTACAACAAAGGAATGTTTATACAGAACGTTCCCGAGACCATGGGGCACGAATTCTGCGGCGTGGTAGAAGAGGCGGACAGTGAAAGCGGCTTCTCCGCGGGCGATCTCGTGATTGCCAATCCCATGGTGCCCTGCGGAGTCTGTGACAGCTGCCGCCGAGGGAGCTACAACACCTGTGAAGCCCTCGGGTTCATCGGAGAGGTGCGCCAGGGATGTTTCGCGAAATATATATCGCTTCCTCCCGACAGGCTGATCCCTGTCCCCGGCAGGACAGAGACCGGGGGAAACGGGGCAGACACGGACAGTTCTCCGGATGCCTCCTGCGGCACTGACAGCGCTTCGGCTGTCTCCTCCTGTGGCAATGACAACGCTTCGGCCTCCTCCTGCGGCACTGACAGCGCTTCGGCTGCCTCCTCCCGCAGGGATGACATAGATCTGAGGCAGCTGGCCCTCGCGGAACCGCTGGCAGTCGCCGTAAACGTATGCGAGCGCGGCGCTCTTTCTCCCAAGGATTCTCTTGCGGTCATCGGCGCGGGTCCCATCGGACTCCTGACCGCGGCCCTCGCCCGGAACGTGTACGGCGTCAGGGAAATCACGGTTATCAACCGGTCTGAGACCAGAAGGAAAATAGCAGAGCAGTTCGGTGTCAAAGCCCTTCCCTCCATTCCGGAGCAACAGCGCTTTGACAAGATCGTCGAAGCAGCCGGGAGTCCTGTGACCCTCAATATGGCCCTGCAGTCCGTCAGGGCAGGCGGCCTGGTCCTGGCTGTCAGCGTATTCGAAGAAGACTGCGTGATCGATGCCAATCTCATCGTGGGCGCCCAACTCTCGCTCATCGGCTGCAACTGCTACGGCAGAAAGGAACTGGAGACCGCGGTGGACCTGATTGCCTCCCGCCGGGTCGATCTCTCCCCTGTCATCACAGATGTTGTCAGTCTGGACGACGGAAAAGCCGCCTTTGAGAAGCTGAGCAGCAGGGAAAAGCGGGCCGCAAAAATTCTGTTTGAGATGTAAAGCGAACAGCCGGCTCCACAAATTCATTTTCCCATCGTTAATAACAATTCAATATAGACAAAAAGAGCCCTCCCGAACATCGAACATTTTTGCTCGAATCTTCGAGAGGGTTTTTTAGTTTTTCCGCAGGGCAGCCGCAGATGTTTTTCCGCATGACAGCCACATTTAATTTTTCCGGACGGCAGTCTCAGTTGATGATCAGAACCTATATCGGAGCGTCCGCGCGGCGGCTGTTCATGTCACTCCAATGCGCTCATCACACCATCTGTTCCGGGTGGAAGACCTCGTCGAAGCGGTCTTCCGTGAGGAAGCCAAGCTTCACACAGGCCTCTTTCAGTGAGATATTCTCCTTGTAGGCAAGTTTCGCTGTCTTGGCGGCGTTCTCATATCCGATGTAGGGATTGAGCGCTGTGACAAGCATGAGGGAATTGTGGAGGTTGTGGCGCATTCTCACGGCATCTGCCTCAATTCCCACTGCGCAGTTTGCGTTGAAGGACGCGATGGACTCCGACAGCAGCCTCACAGACTGCAGGAAGTTGTAGGCGATCACCGGCATAAAGACGTTGAGCTCGAAATTACCCTGGGAGGCTGCAAAACCGATTGCCGCGTCATTGCCCATAACCTGGACCGCAACCATAGTGACCTGCTCGCACTGGGTGGGATTGACCTTGCCGGGCATGATGGAGCTGCCGGGCTCGTTCTCCGGAATGCGAATCTCGCCCAGACCGCAGCGGGGCCCGCTCGACAGCCAGCGGACATCATTGGCAATCTTGAGCATATCCGCCGCCATCGCCTTCACCGCGCCGTGGGCAAAGACGATCTCGTCTTTTGATGTGAGGGCATGATATTTATTGGGTGCCGTCACAAAACTCTTGCCGGTCAGGGCTGATATTTCCTCCGCGACCTTCTCCGAAAAACCGGCGGGGGCGTTCAGTCCCGTGCCGACTGCCGTGCCGCCCAGCGCCAGCTCGGCCAAAGGCTCCATGGCGAGACGCACCAGCTGCACATCCCTCTCAAGAGAGCTGCGCCATCCGCTGATTTCCTGGGAGAAGCTGATCGGCACAGCATCCTGCAGGTGGGTCCTGCCGCTCTTCACGATCCCTTCATATCT
>ODAI013250824.1_pt1 | contig 12732 bp, 12 predicted proteins | sample 1539321 | NCBI WGS metagenome assembly ODAI01 (sample SAMN02144231, study PRJEB22623) | gut metagenome | biome: sheep rumen | host: Ovis aries | place: New Zealand | reverse complement strand
CTCTGTCTCGCAAGCTCGACACCTCCCCGCTGCCGGGGAGGCCACGCAAGGTGAGGAGACTTGACGAAATATTCGACGCGGATGACTCGTTTTCTCTCAAATGGGTTTTTAGAGGTTCCCTACGGTTTCAGTTCTGTCATTCCTTACTTCTGAGCGAATTTACGGCATTTTTAATCATCTTTTCTGTTCTGTCACAGAGAGATGCGGCAGTCTCCGTGCCGAAGCTCTCGGCATACAGGAAGATCCCTGTGCCGCGCTTATCCGGGCGAAGAAAAACGCGTTCACCGTCCTCGGCAATCACCGCTCCCTCGTTTTCTTCAGGCACGGCTTTCAGGCGGTCAAGCACTCTCTGGGGAGGACAATTAACACGTATGAACCTGCCGGCAGTCGATGACTTGGGTATCGAATCGAGAAGCTCCGCAGGTGTCATTCCCATATCCCGCATTGACTTCAGAGCTTTTATTGCAAGAATGAACCCGTCACGCATGAAGATCTGCTGTACGGCAAGTTTCCTTGCTTCCTCATCGCTGTCGTCCATTGAGCTTGCGTAGTAACGCAGTATGCTTTTGCCGAACTGCTCAGCGGCAGTCTCGGCAGTGTGCGGAAAAGAGTACGGAAGTGATATATCGTTACCGAGCCTTGCCTCATGCGCACAGACGATAAGGGTCAGCGAAACGCTGTCTATGCGTATGTCGCCGGCCGATATCTCAGCAGTCTCTCCGGATTCCGAAACCGTTATGGTGAGTTTTTCTCCTTCGCCGGAGATCTTTCCGGCAAACGGCTTGCAGATACGCCTGATACCGGAATTACCGGATACGAGCCTGATGTCATAAGGTACGCTGAATCCGGTAAGCCGTTCAAGCTCCGACACATAGAGGGCTTCAGCTCCGTCAAATATATTTATAGCGCCGAATCCTTCCCAGCCTGCCGTCATATACTCCCCGCGTGAGACTGCGCCCTGAAATATACGCTCTCTGCTTCGCTTAAGGGGAAGTATCCCTGCCGAGTATATCATGATCTTTGTTCGTTCTCTGGACGAAATATGAACTATGATGTCGGCACCGAGCAGTTCTCCGGAATAAGCAAGTACGGTCAGAGGTACGGCTCCGCAGTCGTATGAAGGCTTGCCGGAACTCGAAATGCCGCTGAGGACAGCATTCATAATGCTTTTTGAGGCTGTTCCCTCAGCGCAGGAGACGGCTATGCCGGTATCGGAGATCTTCGCCAGCGCGCAGCCCACCTTTACCGCAAATTCGGGTGTTATAACAGTGTTGGTCGCTCCTATGATGCCGTCCTCCCCCATTTCCGGGAAAGCGGCATTGCCGTATTTCACATCATGATCGGCTGTAACGCCCTTTGCGATACGCTTGTTGTTCCAGATACGGACACCGCTTTTTATAACGGCGTGTTCGCCTATCACCGCACCCTCTCCTGCAACAGCGTTCTCGTACACTGCCGCTCCTGTACCGATCTTTGCGCCGCAGCAGACTATACAGTCGTTGAGCGTAGCGTCCTCCCCGACAAAAGCACCGTCCATGACTATGGCATTGTTCAGTTTCGCGCCTTCTGAAATATACGCTCCAGAGCCTATAGATGTACAGCCTGCCGCAAGCGCTTTGGGTGAAAAATACGCGCCTTTTGCAATAAATGTGCTTCTGCTTATTTCGAGCGTACCGGAGATCTTCTCACGTTCCGGCAGCACAGCCCGGATCCTTCCGTTTATAAGATCGGCTGTGCAGCGCTTATAAGCGGCGATATCCCCTATGTCGCACCAGTAGCCATTCTGCTCATGGTAACATAGCTTCATTCCGTTTTTCAGCATTTTCGGGAATACATCTTTTGCAAAATCCACAGAAATGTCATCGTCCACAAGCTCAAGGACTTCCGGTGATATAACATATATACCGGTATTCACAAGATCACTGCGGCAGTTCACGAACGAAGGCTTTTCGCAGAATCCCGTGACCGTGCCGTTTTCGCCGAGTATGACCCCGTATTCGCGGGGATCGTCAACGGAGATCACCGCAATGGTCGCAGCTGCACCGGACTGAATGTGATGCTCATACAGCGCCGCAAGATCGAAGTCACACATTGCATCTCCGCTGATAACTATAAAATCCTCACCAAACTCTGATGCAGCCTTTTTCACGCAGCCGGCAGTACCGAGAGGTCTGTCCTCGGCTGAAATGAATGTCCTCAGCCCCCCGAAGCGTCCGTCACCGAGAAATTCTTCAATACGCTCTCCCTTGTATCTTACAGCTACCGCCGCTTCTGTGCAGCCGGCTTTTCCGAGAAGCTCCAGAATGTAGGCAAGAACGGGCTTACCGCAGACCGGAACGAGAGGCTTCGGAAGATCGCAGGTAAGAGGGCGCAGTCTTGTACCCTCACCTCCGGCCAATATCACTGATCTCATACAATATATATCCTCCGTAATGTAAAATTATTGCTGTCACATTATATATCAGGTGCATAAAATGAAACAGGAAATGTTATTGAGCATTTCATATTATGCCACAAGAAAGGGTGATTTATTAATGAGATCGGTAATAATTCCGCTGGATTCATATACATCGGCAAAAAAAGCTGCGCGTTATCTTGATTCACAGGGCATAAACGCCCGTGTTGAAAAGATAAGCTCCGGCAGAAACGGCTGCACTTTTGGGATACGGACAGACGCGCCTGCTGATATGGTCTGCGATATGCTCGCGAAGGTACGTATCCGCTGCCGTCCGTCCATGCCGGTGCCGCCTCCTCCGCCTCCTCCGCCGCCTCCGCCGCCTCCGCCTCATCGCCGCAGGTGGTGAGCGTACCGGAAGGAGGTAAACAGATTGATATATTTTGACAATGCGGCAACCACCTACCCTAAGCCGCCTGCCGTGATTGCGGCAATGTCCCGTGCTCTCGTGCGATATGGAGCAAATCCGGGAAGAGCGGGACACGCAATGTCGCTTGAGACTGCGGACGCTGTGTTTGCAGCAAGAGAAAAATGTGCGGATTTTTTCGGTGCCGATGTAGAAAATACGGTGTTCATGCCGAACTGCACTTTTGCGCTGAACACGGCGATCAAAGGGATACTTACCGGAAATTCCCACGCTGTCACGAGCGACATAGAACACAACGCTGTGCTGCGTCCGCTGTATTCGCTGTCCGGAAGCATCGGAGTTTCATATTCGTTTGCACAGACAGGAGACGATGACCGGACGGAAGCGGAATTCGAGCGCTGCATAAACCGCAGGACAAAAGCCGTGATCTGCACACTTGCCGGAAATGTCACCGGTCGGATAATGCCGGTGAAGCGCATAGGTGAGATCTGCCGCAGACACGGCATCTGCTTCATAGTCGATGCCGCGCAGGGAGCCGGTGTGATACCGGTTAAGCTGTCGGACGGAATAAATATTATTTGTGCGGCAGGACACAAGGGCTTATACGGGCCCATGGGGACCGGGCTGCTTGTTACCGACGGAAAATACAGACTCCGGACACTCGTAGAAGGCGGCACCGGCAGCAATTCAAAGGATCCTGCACAGCCGGAATTTCTACCCGACCGCTTCGAGAGCGGAACTATCAATACAGCAGGCGCCATCTCTCTCGGAGCCGGGGTGGATTTCGTAAACTCAAAGGGAATAAACAATATCCGCCGGCATGAATCGGAACTGTGCGAACGATTTTTTTCCGGATTGAAGAAGATCCCGTCCGTCAAGCTATACAGTGACACATTTGACGAACGCTTCGCACCTGTAATCCCGTTCAACATCGGGAATATTCCAGCCGAAAAAGCGTCCGCCCTTCTCAGCGATGCCGGATTCGCACTGCGAGGCGGTTTCCACTGCGCATATCCCGCCCACAAAAAGTTAGGTACAGAAAACACCGGAGCCGTCAGATTTTCTCCGTCTGTCTTCAACACCATTTCCGATGTTAATGCACTCGTCCGCGCAGTCGCACGTATCGCTGCACGAGCAGCCGCAGATGAGTAAACTTAAGGGAACCTCTAAAAAAAAGCCGCTTCGATTGAGAATCAGTTTTCTCAGCGTAAGCGGCTTTCTTGTGCGTAAAGCGGCAGCTTTCGGTCTTTTTTGTGAAAATCACCATAAAATATTATCAAAATGACTAAAAATAAGGAAGCGGCGGGAAATGTTGTTGACTGTTTGACGCCATTATGCTATAATAATGTAATAGTACCCATATTATCTGATCGTTTTGAAAGGCAGAATATTCCGATGGCAAACAGATCTTTTTCCGGTGAAGGAACAAAAGCCAAGACCATAATAATAGCCGCTGCAGCTGCAGTCGTTGTTGTGATAGGTCTTCTCATATATCTTGCAGTCAAATCCAGCGAGGATAACCGTATTGCCGCGCTGAAATACAGATTCAACAACTACTACCCCTCTACCTACAATACTGACGAAATTATGGACGAAGCAGGAGACTACGACAGCGACGGTATCACCAACAAAGAAGAAACTCAGTTCAAGACCAGCATGGTCTCGGCAGATACTGACAGCGACGGTCTTACCGACAAGCTTGAGGCTGATTACTCCACAAGCCCTGTGCTCAACGACGGCGACGGCGACGGGATCCCAGACGGTATAGAGATATTTGCCGGACTTGACCCCAATTCGCTCATATCAGACGGCACTACAAAAGATGCCGACCGGAAATTCACCCGTTTGATAGAATTTGATGAGGGTGTAATAACACTTACCGGTAATGCAAATATCTTCGCCGCAACCGTAGATAAGCTCTCCCTCAACGCAGTATCCGCAAATGCCGGCGCACTTACCGCGCCCTATGAGCTTTATTGCAGCGGCGGATTTGACAACGCATTTCTTACTATGAAATACGACCGAAATGTGACCATGGCGGCCGGTGTCACCAGCGCTGACATTCAGGTCTATACTTTCGACCCGTACCTCAAAGGATATACCGGGATCGGCGGAACTGTGACCGATCAGGCTCAATCCGTTCAGTGCAATCTTGAAGGAAACTGCGTTTTCATGCTCGGTGCCAACCGCGTACTTCAGCAGGCCGCAGAAGCTTACGTGAGCGGACAGCTCAATGTTCACCTTATCATTGATAATTCGGGTTCCATGTACCCGTCAATTGATACATACAAGTCTGAGGAGAACGATGTTAAGTTCAAGAGACTTTCGTTTGCTCAGAAATTTGTCACCGCACTCGGAAATACCGTAAAATTTTCGATCTCTACTTTCACATCAGAGCTGAATACTCTCTGCACATTCGATGCCGACAAGTCCCACGTCGTACAGGCTATCAATTCAATAAAACAGATCGGTGCCGATTATGACGGAACAAGAGTGGAAAAGGCACTGATCGACGGGCTTAACAGTTTCGGTGATAACACCATAAGTGAAAGAAACGTCATAGTTCTGCTTACAGACGGAATATCTACCGATCAGGCAGGTTATACTCTCAGTGATATCGTCACTCTTGCAAAAGCCAAGAATGTTACAATTATGACCATAAGCCTCGGTGAAAGCTATGACCGCGAACTTCTCGAAAGCATTGCAGAAAACACCGGCGGTCAGTACTTCCCCATAGCTGAAGCAAAGGTGCTTGAAGGTCTTTATTCCACCATGATAGCTTCAATGAGCGACGATATAGTCGATGATGACTTTGACGGCACTCCCGACAGCTATACACTGTATGACACAGGATTCAATCCTGATTTCAACGGTTACAGCTTCAGCAACTTCAAATCTGCCACAAACGGAACCCTCGATTTCGGAATGGTCATGCTTGCACGCGACTGGTTCAGAAACTGTGTTCCGGACAGTGCGGGTGATCCTGAGACAGGCAACAACTATACTTTTGAGGGAACTACGATCTCCCTCACTGATGTGCTGAGAAAAGTTATTCTCCAGACAATGCAGACCCCGTGGACCCGTCCGGATAACTACCTCGATTTCATGAGCAGCGGCTATATCCTTAAAGTCAGATCAAGCGAAAAGACTGCTGCAACACAGCGCGGCTGGACAACAATAACGATTCCTTATGAAGAAAGCGGCACAGGCTGGACAAAGGCTGAGATACTTGTCCCGGATCATCAGAACAGCACTCTTCGTACAGCATACAGCGAAAATGACTATGCCATGATACGTGCAATACACTACTATAACTCGTTCAGGGATACCGGAAAAAGCTTTTCGTTAAACAGTGAAGATGATCTCAATAATGTAAAATCAGTTCTTGCCACCGGTACTCCGATCGTTACTAAAATTTTCTGGGAAGATAACGGGCAGTGCTACAGCAGATATGTACTGATGACAACGCTGAGAAGAGATCTTGAAAATCCCAACACATTCAAGATCAAGATATATGATGTGAACGGTGAATCACTGAACACCATTACGATGAACAGAACAATAAAGATCAGCAACAATAAAGCAAATGACTATACTTACTCCGCAACATGGAACAACAAGCCGGTATCGCTTTCATGCTATCTGACCGATGTGAATAACTGAAAAACGGCAGGTGTTTATCAGCACCTGCCGCTTTTTTCATTTTATCTTGCTCTGGAGCTTTACAAGAAGCTCTCCAAAACGCTGGAAATGTACTACCTCACGTTCTCTCAGAAAACGTATCACATTCGTGACATCGGGATCGTCTGACATTCTGAGTATGTTGTCATACGTCGCACGCGCTTTCTGCTCTGCCGCCATATCCTCCATTATATCCGCGATCGGATCCGCTTTGCTCTGAAGATATGCTGCCGAGAACGGAACACCCGATGCGCTGGACGGATAGACTCCGTTTGCATGGTCAATGTAATAATCACCTACGCCGTAACGGTCAAAGCTTCTTGCACCTTCACCCTTGGTAAGCTGGGTAACTATGCTTCCTACCATTTCAAGATGTCCGAGTTCTTCTGTTCCGATATCGGTAAGGAGCGCGATACCGCTTTTGTCGGTCTGAGCGAAACGCTGAGAAAGATATCTGAGCGATGCACCGAGCTCTCCGTCCGGACCGCCGTACTGACTGAGAATATAGCTTGCGAGCTTCGGGTTCTTGTTATTGATCTTAACTGGGATCTGGGTCATTTTTGTGAATATAAACATATACAGCCCTCCTTATGCCATTTTCTGCGACGGCCATACACCGACAAGCCATTCCCACTCTTTGTCGCAGTCCGATGAGCAAGCCATAAGCGGATAAAAGCGCTTTTCAAAGGCTTCACGGCAGGCTTCGGAATTCTTGCAGGCTTCATCGAACATTCTCAGTGCTCGGCTGTCTTCGGGGTGAGTATCAAGGTAGAGCTTCAGATCATTCACATAGAACATGGCTTCGCTGAGCTTTTTCATAAGCTGCTGAGCAGTTATCTGTCTGTTATTTTCCATCGTAAAGCCCCCTCTCATATTCTCCGATGCTGATGTCGAGTTCGGGGAATACTGTTCCCCTCTCCAGTGCCTTCTCGGGAGTATAGACCTTGCCGAGCTTCTGTACCGGCACATAGGCATAGCCTACGTTCATTACGCTGTTATCGGGCATTGACATACCTGCACATTCATTATAATTCATGCTGGACCTTCCTTTCGTTATGATTTGCCGTCTGGCTTATTTATTGTATGCGTCAGTTCAGTATGATGTTACATTGATGACAGATATGGAAATTGACGTAATATCTGATATGCGACTTTTTTTATAGTTTATTGCCAAAATCTATTGAAAAAAAAATAACGATGTGTTATAATAATTGTGATTATAAGAATACTACGGAGGAATATTATGATACAGATACGGGAAGCACAGGTGACGGATCTCGACAGAATGCTCGAACTGTATTCGCTTCTGTTTGGTAAAGGTATTCTCAATAAAACTGTTGAAACGATAAAGATATGGAACCATATCATCACGGATAAACTGTATCATGTGATCGTTGCAGAAGAAGACGGAAAGCTCGTCTCCACCTGCACCTGCGTTATTATACAAAATATCACTTATGATCACAGACCTTATGCGATCGTGGAAAATATAGTTACCGACAGCGAATACCGGGCACAGGGACTTGCAACTGCCTGCCTTGAGGAAGCAAGAAAGATAGCAGAAAAAGAGGACTGCTTCAAGATCATGCTCACAACCGCATCAAAGCTTGATTCCACACATAAGTTCTATGAAAAACTCGGCTACAATAAACAGGATTCCATTGCATTCACGCAGTGGCTTTAAGGAGCGCAAATGGCGGAAAATCTCAAAACCATATCCGAAAACAGACAGGTACGGCATGAATACTTTATAATAGAAAGCCTCGAAGCCGGCATCGAACTTACCGGAACAGAAGTCAAGTCGATCCGTCAGGGAGGTGTTAATCTGCGGGATTCGTGGATCTCTATCGAAAACGGCGAAGCATACGTAAAGCAAATGCATATCTCTCCTTACGAAAAAGGAAATATCTTCAACAAGGATCCTCTTCGTGAGCGCAGGCTGCTGATGCATAAGCGTGAAATAATGCGTCTTTTCGGAATGTTAAAACAGGAAGGGCTGACACTTATACCTGTTTCGCTGTATTTCAAGGGAAGCCGTGTGAAAATGCAGGTCGGGCTCTGCAAAGGCAAAAAGCTGTACGACAAGCGTGCATCAATGGCTGAACGCGATGCAAAACGCACCATAGACCGTGCGATCAAGGAACAAAACAGATGAAAAAGATCGTTTCGGCAATCATAGCAGCCGCATTGATGCTTGTATGCGGTATAACGACAAGTGCATTTGACAGCAGCTTCACTCTCAGCGAAAACAACGTTTCCTCCCTTGGAGGAAATATCATATATCAGCCCGAACAGCGCATATACGCACTGACGCAGGGTGAGACATACTCAACCGAACTTCCGGTATCTGAAGGGCTGTATGTCAGTGTGATAACCGGCGGCTATGAAAGCGCCTCCGGAAACGGAAGCGGAGATAACGGCATAAACTCCGGCTGTGAACTGAGGGTCGAATGCTTCGACAGCGACGGCAACGAGATAACCCCTGCATACAGCATGGCGGCTGTTCCCGCAGACGGCGCGTTCTATAGCATGAGCATCGGTAAAGACGATAAGTATTCGGGACTCCCGGAAAACACCGCAAAGGTGAGGTTCACAATTACAGCTTCCGGAAACCGTCAGTATTTAAAATCGCTCAGTATAATTTCGAGTGATATGAAGGCAAGGGATCTCTCCGTCAGAGAGTGGGAATACCACCGTCTCAACAACATCAACGCCAACACCACTTCCGCCGGTTACTGGATAATGGTCGCGTTTGTATTTGCCGTGGCATTGATAATGTTCGGAGTACGAAAGTACCGTGATAAGATAAGAAGCAGAAAATGAACCACAACACAAATATCCCGCATGAATGGTATGATCGCCATTCACGCGGGATATTATCTTATACAGATTTCAGGTCTTATTCTGCTTCTTCCCAGTTATGCCATACATTCTGTACGTCGTCGTTGTCATCGAGCGCATCGAGGAGAAGTCCCATTTTCTTTATGTGATCCTCATCAGTGAGCGTTGTATAGGTAGAGGGAACTTTTGCGGGTTCTGCGGACAGCACCTTGTACCCCATATCCTCAAGTGCTTTTCCGACTTCGGTAACAGTGTTGGGATCGGTCGTTATCTCCACACAGCCGTCCTCAAACGAAAAATCATCGCCGCCGGCTTCAAGGATATCCTCCATTGCCTTATCTTCATCTATATCGCCGTCCTCGTTATCGAGAACAACGATACCCTTTGTGGTGAACATGAATGATACACAGCCGGAGGTACCGAGATTTCCGCCGAACTTATCAAAATAGTGCCTTACCTCACCTGCGGTACGGTTTCTGTTGTCAGTAAGACACTCTACGATAACAGCAACGCCGTTGGGACCGTAGCCCTCATATACGCACTCTTCGTAGTTTGTCTTCTCACCGTCTCCGCTTGCCTTCTTGATAAGACGATCTATGTTATCATTCGGTATATTGTTGGATTTTGCTTTCTGTACAAGCTGTGCAAGCTTTGAATTGCTGTTTGGATCTCCGCCGCCCTCACGCACCGCTACTATTATCTCACGGCTTATCTTTGTGAAGACCTTTGCTCTTGCTCCGTCCTTTTCACCTTTTTTTCTCTTGATCGTGCTCCATTTCGAATGTCCTGACATAAAATATCTTCCTCCGTTGTATTTGCTGTTTTATCAATGCGAAAAAGCATTTGTTTACATTTCATACAGTACCGTGCGCCGTTTTTACGGTATTGTCTTTATTCTGCTTCCTTACTGCTGAACTTGTCCAGATAATACTGTACTCTGTCTAAGTTCTTCCAGTAAAGATAATAACCGTCCATGAAGTGCTGTATATCGTCTATCCTGATGCGGAACTTATCCTCACGCACCGCGAAGCTGTTCAATACAGTCTGCGGAGCTTTAAAATACATGGCATATTCGGGGAACATAAAGAAATTCAGCTCATAATCCATTCTCTTTACTACGGTATTCACAAGCTTCTCTGCGTCAAATTCATCAAGATATGCGCATTTGTATCCTCCGCTTATCAGCCTGTCGTAAAGCTCAAACGCGGCATTTATCGTTTCGCCGGCAGAATTTCTTCCGGATCTCGTTTTGTAAAGCTTATTGGTATAATTATTTTCGGTAATGTTCTTCAGCCCGAACTCAAAATACTTCTCCTCGGGAGCATATTTTGTAAGCTCATTGAAGGTATATGAGATCCAATGACTGTTTTCTTTTTCGTAATTGTTGTCAACGAAATAATCTGCTGCCTTCTTTGCTGCACTGAGGAACTTTGATTTTCCGGTAATGCCGTAAGCTTTCAGCAGTCCGAATGCGGCTTCACCGTCATAGTATATTACCACATAATCCTTGAAAACACTGTAATCGCTCTTATTCAGACAATGGCTAAAGCTTCCGTCCTTTTTCTGAAAATAGATCACACCGTTTGCAAGCGCCGTCACCAGCGAATTATACTTTGATGAACCGAACACCTCAGCATATGCTGAATAAGCCAGGAGGGCGAGTCCGTTTCCGCCGATATTCAAATATGACCCGTCAACTATGAATGCTGTACTGTTGTCCTTATACTGCACAAATTTTTTCAGGTACATAAGATTAGACTCGATAACGGGTATCAGAGTTGAATCTCCGCACATATCATAAAGCATTATCATATCCCATACGGTACCGGCATGCCTTAGAATATTATACCCCTCAATTTCCTTGTTGTCAATAGGGTAATATCCATAAATATATTTTCCGTTTGTATCGCATATTGAGCGCAGATATGAAGAACTTTTACGGGCGAGCAGTTCAAGACCGGTACGTGACAGTTCAAATTCACGTCTGCCGGTATCAGCATACGAGCCATTTGTGAGCTTTATTGCAAATGAGTTGTTTTCCGCAAAATAACCCTGAGTTTTTATTACATACAAATCTGAGGGAATACCCGTGAGCTGCTTCTTACCCATCTGATCAAGCTCGGCATTGATGCGCGTGAGGCTGAGCTTTCCGGTATCATAGTTAAGGATACCGCAGCTGTTTATCTGTGCTTCAAGCATTGCCGTACCGTAGTAGCTGTTAAAGGCGATACCTCTTCTGAACGAACCTTCGAGAGTGCCGGAATGGCTGCTTACAAATTCTGAATATGTAGTTTTATCAACACCGGTCATAACATCGAGCTTGAACCACTTAGGGAATATCCCGGATTTTTTTGCCTTTTCGTAGGTCTTTTCAAGCACCGAATCAAGGTTGCTTCCGGAGTAGCTGAATACTCTTGCCTTCTGTTTTCCGTTTGAAACAGAAATAAACACAGCTGTTTTTCCGAGCTTCTCTACGGCGTCCATAGTAGTCTTATCGTTTTTCAGCTGTTGTATCACAAGTGCGAATCTGCTCTGATACTGCCGGTCGGTGACATAAGCAGCCTGTGCGGGCAGAATGAGGATTGCCTGCACTGCGATCACTGCGGTCATAATAACAGCCATAATTCTTTTTAACGATCTCATTATTACTCCTTCTCTACAGATCGGCAATTTCCGCAAAAAGCTGTTCAAGACGCTGATCGCTGCCGATAAGAGATAAATACCCAAAAAGCACCTCCACGGCAGTTGCCTTATGATACTCTGCCGGATTGCTTGATTTCGGTGCGGTTATCCCTGTTGAATTACGCCCTCTGCGTAATATATCGGCTTCTTCTTCGTCAATTATCGACAAAAGCTTTTCATAAGCTGCTGCCTGATAAGAAGCTCTTACTTTCTTTACCGACATAGCGTGAAGTGCGGCAGAAGGACGGTCACCGAGGCTCACTATCATACGGCGCACAAGCTTCTCATACACACAGTCGCCGTAAAATGCAAGCGCTCCGGGACTAAGCCGTTTCGCTTCCGCTTTCGTCAGATTGTCCATATTATTTCCTTCTGTTATATAAAACGTTTAATAAATCACTTTTGTGACAACCCAAGCCGCTTTGCCCGAGAGTGTTGAGAAGTCGCTGCGCTTGAGAGCAGGGCGCTGCCCTGCACCCGCTTCTTTTCGTCGCGAAAAGAAGCAAAAGCGACTCCCGTAACACGGAACCTGAACAGTCTCTTCACAGAACGATATTCTTTCAAAAGGCGCACACGCTTGTTAGGGCTATACCGCACAAAGAGCGTGCGGTGATTGCGTTGTCAGAGATTTCGTCAGATTGTACAGAAATGACGCATGGCTTTTGAAGGTTTCTCTTTTGCGCTGCATCTTCGTTACCGCTTATAT
>ODAI011464554.1_pt1 | contig 12732 bp, 11 predicted proteins | sample 1539321 | NCBI WGS metagenome assembly ODAI01 (sample SAMN02144231, study PRJEB22623) | gut metagenome | biome: sheep rumen | host: Ovis aries | place: New Zealand | reverse complement strand
GTGACGAGTATTGGAGAAAACGCTTTCTGTTATTGCTATGCTCTTACCTCAATTATTATCCCAGAATCAGTAACGAGTATAGGAAAAACCGCTTTCCATGGTTGTAAAAAAATCACCTCAATCACTTTTAAGGGAAGCACGCCTCCAGAGTTTGGAGAAAAAGTTTTTGAAGGAGTAAATAAATCCACCCCCGTCTATGTTCCGGCTAATAGCATAGAGGCATACAAGAAAGCATTAAAAGATTATTTCGAAGAGACATCCATACAAGCATTATAACGCTAAAGATGATGGCAAGGTAATAACTTTGTGTCTTTGCGTCTCTGCGTTTGGTAAAAAACAAAATTTTCTTGCAAAAAGCATAGTTTTTCAAAATATTTATGTATATTTGCAACCATTATAACTATGATGGTGAATTATCCGTCTGCTAAAACCTTTTGAAAATTATGATAAAACAAGTAAAAATCCGTTGTAAGAATTCCGGTCAGACCATTAAGGTTGACGTGGGAAGTACTCTTGCTGAGATATATGACATTCTTAATAAGGAGCAGTCTATCAATCTTGTTACGCCTCCAGTTTGCGTGAAGGTGAACAACAAGACTGAGGGCCTGAATTTCCGTGTGTATAATGCCAAAACGATTGAGTATATGGACCTCACTTCTTCTACAGGAATGAGAGTATATACCCGCACGCTTTTCCTTGTGCTCTGTAAGGCTATACACGATCTTTATCCTGACGGAAGTGTGGTTATCGACATCCCTGTGAGCAACGGTTTCTTCTGTGATTTGAAGATTGGTCGTGAGGTTACTCCTGATGATGCGTCTGCTCTTCGTGATAGGATGCGCGAGATAATCGATGCAGGAATGCCGATTGAACGTCGTGAGTGCCTTACGGAAGAGGCTATCGAGATGTTCGAGAAATTGGGCGACCAGACAAAGGTGGAGCTTCTGAAGACCACCGGTAAGATATATACCGTCTATTATGAATTGGATGGATATAAGGATTATTACTATGGTTCGATGATGACAAATACCAGTCAGTTGTATCTCTTCGGACTTGAACCTTACTATGATGGATTGTTGCTCAGAATCCCGTCTCTCTCTAATCCTTCAAAGCTTGGGGAGTTTGTTCGCCAGAATAAGATGTTCGATATATTCCGTGAGCATCATCAATGGCAGAACATCCTTGGTATCAATACGATAGGTACTCTTAATAAGGCGATAATGTTAGGGCATTCGGCAGAACTGATAAATCTTTCTGAGGCTCTTCAGGAGAAGAAGATAAGCCGTATTGCTGATGAGATAGCCTCTCGCCGAGGTGTCAAACTCGTTCTTATAGCTGGTCCTTCTTCCTCTGGAAAGACTACCACTTGCAAGCGATTGAGCATACAATTGCTGACTAATAGTATTCACCCGATAGGCATATCCCTTGATGACTATTTCCTTGACAGGGAAAAAACTCCTAAGGACGAGAAGGGCGACTACGACTTTGAATCAATACATGCCCTTAACCTTGAGCTTTTTAACCAACAGCTAGAGGCTCTCTTCAAGGGTGAGGAGGTGGAATTGCCTCGCTATGATTTCACGTCGGGTAAGAGTTTGAAGAGTGGTAAGAAACTTCGTATGAAACCAAACGATGTGCTTGTTATTGAAGGTATTCATGCGCTAAACCCAGAGCTTACGGCTAATATTCCGCAGGAGTATATTTTCCGAGTATATGCTTCGGCTCTCACAACCGTTCTTCTCGATAATCACAATTATATCCCGACAACAGATAACCGTCTGTTACGCAGGATAATACGTGATTATAAGTATCGCGGATGTTCTGCTCAGGAAACCATTCGCAGATGGCCAAGTGTAAGGGCTGGAGAGAACAAGTGGATTTTCCCTTATCAGGAGAATGCGGATGCTATGTTCAATACGGCTATGCTCTTTGAGCTTGCCGTTATCAAGACTCAGGCAGAACCGCTTCTTGAACAGGTACCTGAATCGGCTGACGAGTATAACGAGGCATACAGATTGCTGAAGTTCCTCAAGTATATCAAGCCACTCTCTGAAAGCCAGATACCACCGGCAAGTCTGTTGCGAGAGTTCCTCGGAGGCAGTTCGTTCGTTTACTAAACGAATAAACTTGATAAAAAAGAAACGGATTTATCCGATTTATCTGATGTTAATTGCAGATACATAACTGCGCTAGCTATCAGAAAAATCAGATAAATCCGTTTTCCTTTTTTTGTCGGACTTACCTATTATTTGGTATATTCTGGTAAAAAACGCTTAAACATTTTGCTATTCGGGAAAAAAGTTGTAATTTTGCAATTATAACCATATAAGTGTGGCAGATATGACGGAAAAAATGACTTCAAAAAATGCTTGGTTCCTTAAGGAAATGATGTCAAAGAGCGATAAGGACTTTGCCGAAGACAAGACATATACACATAGTCAGGTTAAGGATATGCTGAAGGCTCGCAGACATGAAAATAAGATGGTCACAGCATGCATACAATAGTCTGACGGATGTCTTGGATTATAGTTTTGAGACATTCGGCTTTCTTCAACAAGTGGCAATAGAGGGATAATATTGACCTCAATCGAGAAACTTGCTGAATTTCCAACTATGTGCCCTATAATCCCAGAGATTAGTAATAACGTGAGGGAGTATCGCAAGCTTGTTGTCTCTAAAGAGATTTCTGTCATATATTGGATTGAAGATGATTATATCAATGTATCTTTTATTTGGGATACACGCCGTTCACTTCATCATATATACAACATCTTCAAGGATTAATAGATTCATCAAAAAGTATAAATTTGAGGAGTCTTTTTATGAGTTCTTTAAATTTTATAAATGAAAAATAGCAGGAAAGTAGTCAGGACATCTGTTTTCCCAGCTTCAAAAGAAGAAGTGTTTTGCAAATTACAAAAGCTTAGTCTTTTGCAATATATAGCAAAGTCATACGCAACGTTTACTCCAATAGGGGAACATATATCTGTATGGAAAGCAGGTACAAGTTCGGAATATAGGCTCAGACTTTTCGGTGTCATTCCTTTTGGAACGCATAAGATCAACGTGATATCTTTTGATATAGACAATGGGATATATACGCATGAAGGGAATGAGTATGTTCCTGTATGGAATCATAGGATTGAGCTAAAAGAAATAGATGATAACCATGTCTTTACACAGATATCGTTGAGATAGATGCGGGTTGGAAAACATTGTTTGTCTATCTTTGGGCAAAGTGTTTTTATGCACATAGGCAGAGGAGGTGGATAAGGCTCTTGAAGAGCAATAAGTAATAGCAAGGCTCTTATGTGGCATTGAGAGTTTATTAAAGAAAAAGAAACGGATTTATCCGATTTATCTGATGTTAATTGCAGACGCATTACTGCGCAAGATATCAGCAAAATCAGATAAATCCGTTTCCCTTTTTTGTCGGACTTACCTATTATTGGGTATATTCTGGTAAAAAATGTTGAAACATTTTGCTATTCGGGAAAAAAATAGTAATTTTGCACCCTAAAAATATAAGGTGGTTTCTATAAATTACCACCGTAAAATATTAAAATTTCTGTGGGGCGCGTTTTGTTATCTTTTGGCCTCTTTTCGGATTAATTTGCAAGTTCGCTCAGTCGTTATGCCCGCATAACTCCTTCGGTCACTTGCAAATAACTCTCGAAAATAGTCTCAAAATCTTAACAAAGCTAATTTATAGACCCCACCTTTAAGGTACAAATAATATGTCATATCTATTCTCTTCAGAATCAGTTTCAGAAGGCCACCCAGATAAGGTGTCCGATCAGATTAGTGATGCTCTCCTTGACCAGTTCCTTGCATACGACGAGAATGCCCGTTGTGCTATCGAGTCTTTCTGCACCACAGGACAGGTGTGTATCATGGGTGAGGTGTCATCTACTGAGTATATCGATCTTCAGGCAATAGCTCGCCGTACAATCAATAAGATTGGCTATACCAAGGCTGAGTATATGTTTGATGGTAATTCTTGCGGCATACTTACGGCTATCCACGAGCAGAGTGGAGATATCAACCGTGGTGTGGATCGTAAGAAGGCTGCCCTTACTGATGCTGAGCGTCAGGAGATGGAGGATAACCAGGGTGCAGGTGACCAGGGTATGATGTTTGGTTATGCCGTGAACGAGACTGACAATTATATGCCTATCAGTCTTGAGCTTAGTCACATGCTCGTGAAGACTCTTGCGGACATTCGTCGTGAGGGAGAGGTAATGACATATCTCCGTCCGGATTCAAAGTCTCAGGTTACTGTAGAGTATAGCGACGAGGGCATTCCACAGCGTATTGACACAATCGTTGTCTCTACCCAGCATGATGAATTCATCAAACCTGGAGTTCCAAGCATCACTACTCAGGATGATGCTGATAAACTGATGCTTGCCAAGATTCGTGAGGATGTGATTAATATCCTTATCCCTCGTGTCAAGGCACAGATTACATCAGAGAAGGTTCTTGCCCTTTTCAACGACAATATCACATATCACGTGAACCCAACAGGTAAGTTTGTTATCGGCGGTCCTCATGGAGATACCGGTCTTACTGGTCGTAAGATCATCGTTGATACCTACGGAGGCAAGGGCGCTCATGGTGGTGGCTCTTTCTCAGGAAAGGATTCGTCAAAGGTTGACCGTTCTGCAGCCTATGCTGCTCGCTATATTGCCAAGAACATGGTAGCTGCCGGTGTGGCAGACGAGATGCTCGTTCAGGTGGCATACGCAATTGGTGTTGCAGAGCCGGTAAGCGTTTATGTGAATACCTATGGCCGTTCAAACGTGAAGATGAGCGACGGCGAGATTGCTGCAAAGATAAAGGAGATGTTCGACCTTCGTCCGAAGGCAATAGAGCGTCAGCTGAAGCTTCGTCAGCCAATGTATCTTGAGACAGCCGCATACGGTCACATGGGCAGAAAGAACGAGGTTGTTAAGAAGACATTCACAAGCCTCTATCACGAGACGAAGGAGATTGAGGTAGAGCTTTTCACATGGGAGAAGCTTGACAAGGTAGAGGATATCAAGAAGGCATTTTGCATTTAAGCGATTCGATACATACACAGCATGCTGTTTCTTCAGTAGAGGAAAATGGTGAGATGCTGCTGAAGGACAGTACGGCTGGTAAGTTCCGCCATCCGTATCAGATTCTCCGTACCTTGCCAAAGGATGCTACTCCTGCCCAGCAGGATTCGGCTATTCAGGCAGCATTCCATCCGGGAGAGATTCATTATTCCTCTCGTCCGGATACTCTCCGACTTCCTGGAGAATCTTTGGGAAAGAGCGTGTATGAGGTCTCTATACCGCAATATTATAAGGAGACGTATTTCACCAACGACTCGCTTATGCATCCTGAGATTAATGGTGGCAGAATGGGTATAGCAGGTGATCCAATTCCCTATCTGGTATCTAATGACAGTTTGATGACGAGCGTTCTGCTTGCTTTCTTCATCTTGACTGTATTGGTGATTTCGCGCTCTATGCGTTTCATTATATACCAGTTGAAGAGCTTTGTATATCCGTGCAGTTCCTTCGACTCTATAGAGTATAAGGAGACGGCGGGTGAGGTGAACTACCAGTTCTTCCTGTGTTTCCAGACAGGAGCTTTGTTGTCACTCTCCTGTTTCTATTGCTTGGTAGATACCACAACGGAGACATACACCATAGGAACTTATCAGTTGCTGGGACTTTTCTTGCTCGCGGTATTTGGGATATTCGTTCTGAAGGAATTGTTCTATGTATGGGCAAACTGGACTTTCTTTTCTGCTCATCAGATAGGAGAATCAGTAAGAACAAGACTGTTCCTTACATCCTTCGAAGGGGTGCTGTTGCTACCTTTTGTTTTGGTCTATACTTTCTTTGCATTACCGGCCAAAATACTGTTAATTTCTACCGCTTTGATCATTCTTTTTATCAAATTATTATCATTTTATAAGGTTTATCGCATCTTTTTTCAAAGAAAAGCGTATTTTTTGCAGTTTTTTTTGTACTTTTGCACCCTCGAAATCGTACCTCTTGCAACATTGGGGGGAGTTTTAATGCTCATAGATAAATTACTGAAGGTAACATATTAAACAAATTTTCAATAAAAAAGAAATGGTAAAGAAGATTCTGATATCACAACCAAAACCGGCAAGCGACAAGTCTCCGTACTATGATATTGCCGAGGACTTTGGTGTGGAACTGGTCTTTCGTCCGTTCATCAAGGTGGAAGGGATATCTACGCGCGAGTTCCGTGACCAGAGGGTCAATATTGCTGACTATACTGCTATTGTATTCACTTCCCGCCACGCTATAGACAACTTCTTCAAGCTTGCGAAGGAGACACGTGTCACCATTCCTGAGGATCTCAAGTATTTCTGTGTGACAGAGACGATAGCTCTCTATATCCAGAAGTATGTGCAGTATCGCAAGCGCAAGGTGTTCTTCGGTACAACAGGTAAGATTGACGATTTGCTTCCTGCAATGGTAAAGCATAAGAACGAGAAATATCTCGTACCATTGAGTGACGTTGCCAATGATACTGTTACCAAGCTCCTTGATTCTAAGGAACTCGACCATAAGGAGTGCTATATGTACCGTACCGTGAGCAATAACTTCACGGAAGAGGAAATAGCGAACTTTGACTATGATATGCTCGTGTTCTTCTCTCCTGCCGGTTTGAAGTCACTACACGAGAACTTCCCGAATATGAAGCCTGGTGAGGTGAAGATTGCTGCTTTCGGTCCTGCAACTGCCAAGGCTGTAAGGGATCTCGGTCTCACGCTTGACCTCGAGGCTCCTACGGAGAAGTACCCATCTATGACAGGTGCTCTTCGCAGGTATCTTATAGATAATGAGGAATAACTTTTCGTTTCCAAAGAAGGAGAAGTTGGTGAGCCGTAAACTCATTGACCGTCTCTTCGTCGGAGGTGGAAGCAAATCAATGTCCTGCTTCCCTCTCCGTCTTGTCTTTATGGTACTCGACCATAATGATGAGGCTTTGGAAAACAATGGAGCCAATGCGGATGTGGCTGATGCACAAATGCTTGTCTCTGTTCCTAAGAGATGTTTCAAGCATGCTGTTGACCGTAACAGGGTGAAACGGCAGGTAAGGGAGGCGTATAGGCGTCATCGCGACTTGTATGAGAAGCCGGAAGGGAAATATCTCGCAATGGCATTTATATGGCTTGACCATCAGCATCACGATTCCGCAGAGGTAGAGGAAAAGGTTGTAGGGCTGCTGCGTAGGTTGGGTGAGAAACTTGCAAAATGAGGAAGATAATCACATCCCTGCTCCTTGCTCCTATATGGGTGTATCAGCATCTCATAAGTCCCTATACTCCGTCTTCGTGCAGGTTCACTCCTTCGTGCTCAGAGTATATGCGTCAGGCCATCGTTAAGCATGGTCCGCTCAAGGGATTGTGGCTCGGAACAAAACGCTTGCTCAGATGCCATCCTTGGGGAGGTTCGGGATATGATCCTGTTCCCTAAAGAAGGGCCTCCCCCCCCGCCCTCCCCCGTAGGGAGGGAGCCGCTAACGCCAACAAGGTAATCGCGATATAAGGTTGAGGCTTTCGACTTGTAGATTAAGATAATAAGATAAAATAATAACAATAACAATCCGGATATCCCTCCTTTAGCAATCCGGCTCCCTCCCTACGGGGGAGGGCGGGGGGAGAGGCTTTATGAAAAATTTTATTGAAGAACTCAAATGGCGCGGTATGCTCGCACAGGTTATGCCAGGGGCAGAGGAACTTCTCCAGAAGGAGATGGTAACAGCTTACCTCGGTACAGACCCTACCGCTGATTCTCTCCATATAGGCCACCTCTGTGGCATAATGATGCTCCGTCACCTCCAGCGTTGTGGACATAAGCCTATCATTCTTGTTGGTGGTGCAACAGGTATGATTGGCGATCCTTCTGGAAAGTCACAGGAGCGTAACCTCCTTGATGCCGAGACCCTCTATCATAATCAGGAATGTATCAAGAAGCAGGTTTCTAAGTTCCTTGATTTCGAGGCTGAAGGCCCTAATGCTGCCGAGATGGTTAATAACTACGACTGGATGAAGGACTTTACTTTCCTTGATTTCGCTCGTACAGTTGGTAAGCATATCACAGTCAACTATATGATGGCTAAGGATTCTGTTCAGAAGCGTCTCAACGGTGAGGCTCGCGACGGCCTTTCTTTCACAGAATTCACATACCAGCTTCTTCAGGGTTATGACTTCCTCCACCTCTACCAGACAAAGAACTGTAAGATGCAGCTTGGCGGTAATGACCAGTGGGGTAATATGACAACTGGTACAGAGCTTATCCGTCGTACTCTCGGTAATGATCAGGAGGCATACGCACTTACTTGTCCGCTTATCACAAAGGCTGACGGCAAGAAGTTCGGTAAGACAGAGTCTGGTAATATCTGGCTTGACCGTAAGCGCACATCTCCATATAAGTTCTATCAGTTCTGGCTGAATGTGAGTGATGATGATGCAGAGAAGTACATCAAGATCTTCACATCACTTGAGAAGGATGTTATTGATGCACTTATCGAGGAGCACAAGCAGGATCCAGGTCGTCGTGTGCTTCAGAAGCGTCTCGCTCAGGAGGTAACCGTTATGGTACACTCACAGGAAGATTATGATATGGCAGTTGAGGCTTCTGGCATTCTCTTTGGTAAGAGCACAAAGGAAGGTCTTGAGAAACTCGACGAACAGACATTCCTCGACGTATTCGACGGTGTTCCTTCATTCACAATAGCAAAGGATCAGCTTGGTCAGGGCATTATTGAGGTTCTCACAGCCGTAGCTCCAGTTTCCGAGGAACAGAAAGATCAGGTTATCTTCCCTTCAAAGGGCGAGTGCCGTAAGATGATTCAGGGTGGTGGCGTATCACTCAACAAGGAGAAAATAAGCGACCTCAATCAGGTTGTGACTGAGGCTGACCTCATCGACGGTAAGTATCTCCTCGCTCAGCGTGGCAAGAAAAATTACTATCTGATTACAGTTAAGTAGCGGAAAATTTGGTAATGTCATAAAAAAGCATTACCTTTGCATCAGCAATTACCAAATTGTACATTGTACATAGTATATTGCACGTAGCTCTGTCCCATGGTGTAATGGTAGCACAACAGGTTTTGGTTCTGTTTGATAAGGTTCGAGTCCTTATGGGACAACGCAAAAGAGATTGCAACCATCTATTTATAAAAGAAATTGGTGGTTGCGTTTTTTTTAGAATTATAATTTGGGTTACAAATATCAGTTGGGTATGAAGAAAATCGTATCATTGTTAATTGTAGGTCTTTTGGCTATCATTCCACTCTATTGTTATGCAAACATCGCAAAAGGATTATCTGGTTCATGTAAATGGGTGATTGATGATAATGGAGTATTAACTATAACCCCTATAAGTGGTGAAGAAGGCCGATTGGAAGATTGGGGAAAAGGCATCAGTCCTTGGTTTGAATACTATGACAAGATAACTCATGCTAAGTTTGAGAAAGAAATTTACGCAAAAACATGTTTCTCCATGTTTAGGAATTGTTATAATCTTGAAACCGTGGATTTAGGTCAGTTAAATATTGATGAATCTGATAATATGCAGTATATGTTTTCTGGGTGTGAGTCGCTCAAGGAGATTGACATGAGTACTCTCAATACGGATAATGTGGTGTATATGGACAACATGTTTGCATATTGTTCGTCTCTTAAAAGTATTGATCTTTCAACATTCGATACATTCAAGGTGATAACCATGAACCAGATGTTTTATAACTGCACCTCACTTGAATATGCTGATGTTTCTCGTTTTTGGACATTAAACTTAGCGGAAGCGCGTGAAATGTTTTTCAACTGCAAAAAACTAAAAAACGTAAATATGCATTTCTGGGATTTTCGCGGAATGGTCAATATGACCTCAATGTTCCAGAACTGCGAAAGTCTTAAGTATATTAACATTCATGTTTTTTCGTTATCCAGAGGTGATATTGATAGGGCTTTTATGAATTGTCATTCACTTGAGAGCTTGAATCTGACGGGTATTTATCCTGGTGTGGGAGAATATTCTGACGGATTGTTTACAGGTTGTGAAAGTTTGAAAAAATTCTACGCTCTTAATAATGATCCTTTTATGTGGACGATTAGTGAGAATGTGTTTAAAACGATAAAGGACCCAGGAAAAATAATTCTCTATGTACATCGTGAGGCTGTTGATCTTTATAAAAATGCTCCAGGGTGGAGTATATTCGATGTACGTGCAGTAGAGGATGAACCAAAGGAGTCTGATGAGAATACAGAAAACAAACAGACAGAGAACCCAGAAGGCAAAACGACGGATAATCCTGAAGATAAGCCTGCAGAAAGTCCTGTTACTGGTATAGATATTGCTACAAGCGTTCAGTCATCTGTGGCTTATACACTTAGTGGAAAGCGTCTTGTTGCCCCTCGTAATGGTGTTAATATAATTAATGGAAAGAAATATTTAGTAAAGTAATCTTATAACCAAAAATGAAACAACTATTCCTTGTCTTGGTCACATTGATGAGTGTTCTTTGTCAAGCTCAAAAAAAAGTCAATTTTCAGTTGAATGAGATTCGTTATGCAATTTATGGCACGGAGGTGACAGTTGTTGGACAGACAGGGATTGGCCGTAAGATTGCTGAGGTTACAATTCCTGCAACTGTGACCTATAATTCTCAGACATATACAGTATCAAATATTGGTGAATATGCATTTGGTGGTAATAAAAATCTCGTCAAACTGACAATGGGGGATGGAGTTAAGTCTATTGGTAAGTCTGCGTTCGAAGATTGTAGAAATCTAAAGAGGGTTACTCTCTCCAAAACTCTTGAAAAGATAGATGATAACGCTTTTTGTGGATGCGTGAATCTTGATTCCTTGGTTCTTCCTGCTTCAATGAAGCAACTTGGAGTTGGAAGTTTTGGTCATTGTTCACGTCTTAAAGACATCTTTTGTCTTTCACCAACATCGCCAGAATTTACAGGTTATACGGGTTTTACATCTTATGGTTATCTCCATGTAATAAAGGGATGTAAGAAAGCATACGAAGACTATCTTTATTGGCAATACTTGTATGAAGTTATAGATGACATTGACCCAGAGAGTATTGAATCAGAGATCATAAACAAAAAAGATGATGAGGAAACAATCAATAATGATGATCCTGACAAGAATGATGATTTAAACAAGGGTGATAATCCTAACAATGATGGTGGCTCTACTTTAGAGAATACAGGAACGGCTGGTAGTTCTAATTCTACGTATAATCCTGATCCTGACAAGGATGAAGAAAAAGAATCAAGTACTGCAATTCGTGAGATTTCCACCATGCAAAGCCAGAACGTATTCTCACTTACAGGTGTAAGACGAGATTCACCACTCAAGGGTGTAAACATCATTAATGGAAAGAAAATACTTGTAAGATAACATAATTTATGACAAAGACACCTCTGGAATTTCAATAATTTCAATTTAACAAGGAAGCGCATATTATGATTGCAAATCAGTTTTGAGGATGTGTAAACATAATAGGATGTGTCCAAATTATATTGAAATTGGGGAGTAGTCGTGGGATAACTAAGACCTTGTTCTTCTTCTGAAATACTCGTGTCTCTCCCAATTATTAATGGGACTTACAAGGGATTTGCCTGGGACTTGAAAGGGACTTGCTAAGAGTGACTAAATGAAATACCTCTGAGGGACTTTTCTTTGAATTCACGTTAAATATATGTTTTCTTTTGTGAATATTTGGTAGTCTTAAAAAGAAAAACTATATTTGCAGTAAAATTATTAATAATCAATATCAATTATATCAGAATATGAGAAGAATATTATTCATATTTTCATTCATTCTTCTTTCTGTGCTTTCTTTAGCACAGTCAACTCTGTATGTAGAGAAACTCGATAGTATCGTAAGTGATAATGGAGATATTGTCAGATTCACGTATGATGAACAGTTCCGAACCGTTACAAAGAACACATTCCAAAGCGAGAAACTTGTTCGAAGAGAGGTTTCTGAATATGAGGAGGATGGCTCTCTGTCTGCCTATTGTGCTTATGAAGAAAGGGAATCGCAGTTTGTTCCTGTTCACAAGAAAGTGCGCGATGTAAAGAATAATGGAAAGAATGTGGAGCTATCAGATTCTGTTTATGAGGAGTCTCTAAGGAAGTTGGTGGTTAATACCAGCGAAATCCTTACGTATGATGAGAAAGACAACCTTGTTTCCCATAGTACAAAGGTGTACGATCCGAAAAGTAATGGTAAATCCTACAATCTGCATGAAATAAATTATGATGCAGAGGGTAATAAAACAAAGGAGACAATAGTAGGTCCTGAATATAAATACACCAAGGAGTATAAGGATGGCAGGCTTTATGTCTTGACAAAATATGAGAATAGGGAAAGCCAGTGGGTTACTCTTGAGAGCATGGTAAGGGATTATTACGAAACTGGAGTCTTGAATAAAGAATATACATACGACTATTCTGATGGTATAGTCTTCTATATGAATCGCTATACAGAATATGCAAGTAACGGTGAAAAAATAAAGTCTCAGGAAGAGCTGCAGACATATAACTATAAATACATTCGTGATGAGAAGGGTAGGGTGAAGGAGATAGAGAAATATCCTTTTGGTAGTGAAAAGATTATCAGTCGTGAAGTGTTTTATTATGACCAGTTGCCGATAGATAGTGCATATTATACTCTTCTGTATTCTTCT
>ODAI013208302.1_pt1 | contig 12733 bp, 9 predicted proteins | sample 1539321 | NCBI WGS metagenome assembly ODAI01 (sample SAMN02144231, study PRJEB22623) | gut metagenome | biome: sheep rumen | host: Ovis aries | place: New Zealand | reverse complement strand
TTCGTCACGGCGGTGGAGGTGACCCGCGATGACACCAAACCAAAGGAGTTCTTCGCCCCTTGGCGTATCACGAGACGCGCCGAAGAGGATTCCAAACCTGACTATGCCTCGGACCAACTGCAACTCTATAACCTTCTCCCCCTACATAACGCAGGCTACAAAGGGCAAGGCATCCTTATGACGGTATGTGACGGCGGGTTCTATAACGCCAACACAATGGCTTGCTTTGACCAGAAGACAAAAGAGTTGGGACATTTCGATTTCACGGATGACACGGATGATTTCTATGGTTCTACAGGCGCCCATGGCACAGAATGTCTCAGTACCATCGCAGCAAAAGCCGGAAACTACACCGGCTCTGCACCGGAAGCGACTTATTATCTCATGCGCTCTGAGGAAGCAGATACCGAGAGCCCGAAGGAAATGGATAATCTGGTAGCCGCATTGGAGAAAGCCGACTCGTTAGGCGTGAATATCTTCTCCGTCTCGCTCGGCTATGCCATTTTTGACAACGACAGTTGGACTCTGCCCAAGTCCGCATTGGACGGCCGCACGACACGCGTGAGCCGTGCGGCTACCATCGCTGCCCGCAAAGGAATGTTAGTGTGCGTCGCAGCCGGCAACGAGGGCGATATGTCATGGCGCACTATTTCTGCGCCGGCGGATGCTGACAGTGTGCTGACCGTAGGTGCTGTGAACATTGAGGGCAAGGTAGGAGCCTTCTCCAGTTACGGCCCCACAGCCGACAAACGTATCAAACCCGAAGTGTGCGCTGTAGGGGTCTCCGCATCACTCATCCGACCTGACGGATATATCATCTTCGGCAATGGTACCAGTTTTGCTACGCCTCTCATTGCCGGCATGGCTGCCTGCCTTTGGTCCGCCCTACCCGATGAGAACGCCATGCAGATACGTGACCGTATTATCCGGTCTGCTGACCACTACCTGAGCCCGGACACCACGGACTATCACTCCGGCTATGGCATTCCGAACGCATGGAAAGCCTACAAAGGCGAGACTCCTGAAGGATTAACTGCCCCGTCCTACTCCACCTCAAAGGGAGAGAAGGTACTGCGCAACGGCATTCTCTATATTCTCCGAGACGGGAAGATATATGATTTGTTAGGAAGAGGATTAGTAGACTAGTTGACTAGTTGACTAGTAGACTAGTTGACTAGTAGACACAAAAAAAGGGTAAGCGATTTGTATCGCACCGCTACAACCTCCTACCCTTGCTCCGGTCAAGGCCTGGGGGAGTTCAGAGGGAGCTGGTCGTACAAGACTTACCCTAAATCGGCGACAAAGGTACTGCTTTTTTTTGATATACGCAAATATTTTCGCAAAAATATTGTTTTTTTAGATGTTAGAGGACTTCTTAATAAACAGGATTAAGTCCGAACTGCCGTTTGAGCCCAACGAAGAAAAAGCCGGATTATTCAAAGCGCTTGGGGCTTTTTTAGTATCCCGCGTTCCTCGGAAAGCGTTTGTCCTGAGCGGGTATGCCGGCACGGGTAAGACAAGCGTAGTCAGTGCGCTGGTTCGTACCTTGGCTTCCCTCAAGCAATCCTATGTCCTCCTTGCACCTACCGGTAGAGCCGCCAAAGTGCTGAGCCGGTATTCCGGTTCGCAAGCCTACACCATTCATAAGAAAATCTACCGGCAGAACCGGTTGGGCGTAGAAGCTTTCTCCCTCTCCGACAACCTTCATAAGCACACCCTTTTCATCATAGACGAGGCATCCATGCTCTCCGGAAACCGCGATAACGGGACTTTCGGCAGCGGGTGTCTCTTGGATGACCTCGTCCGGTACGTCTATCAGGGCGACGGGTGCAGTATGCTCCTGTTAGGCGACAACGCCCAGCTCCCGCCGGTAGGCAGTACGTACAGCCCCGCCTTGGATGTAGAGTTTCTGGAGAGGAACTACCAGTTGTCAGTATTCAGTTATCAGTTATCAGTCGTGGCACGTCAGGCATTAGACAGCGGTATTCTGAGCGAGGCTACGAGAATAAGGAACCTTCTGAGTAATCCAAGTAATCAGAGTAATCTGATATCATTGGTGCCCAATGGCAAAGATGTAATCCAAGTGCCGGGCGAAGAGGTGATTGAGACCATTGAGGACAGTTGGCGTACCGTAGGTGCGGAAGAGACACTGGTCATCGCCCGCAGCAACAAGATGACCAACCTTTATAACCAAGGCGTCCGGGCACGCGTGATGTGGAAAGAAGAGCAGCTCTCCAACGGAGACCGGATAATGGTGTCGAAGAACAACTATTTTTGGACCCATGAATACAAAGACCTGGAATTTATCGCTAATGGCGACATGTTCGAAATAGAACGTCTCACCAATGAGCATGAGATGTACGGCTTCCATTTCGCCAAAGTAGCACTTCGCTCCGTGGATTACAACTGGGAAATAGAAGCCTTGGTATGGCTGGACACTCTGACTACCGATACGCCGGAGGCGAATTATTCGCTCCAGAAAGAACTCTTCAGCCGCATAGCCGAGGACTACCCGGAGATACGCAACAAGAAAGAACTGATTAAGAAGATTTATGACTCTCCTTATTTCAATGCCCTCCAGATTCGCTATGCCTACTGCGTGACTTGCCATAAGTCGCAGGGCGGGCAATGGAAACATGTATATATCGACACTTCCGGCATCGGGGAAGATGAGGAACGCATGGCTGATGCTACTGAACGCTATGAATACCTCCGATGGCTATACACCGCCCTCACACGAGCCACTGAAAAAATCTATATTTTGAGGTAAAATATTAAATAAACACTTTTTTACTTGCATATATGGATTTTTTTTTGTAATTTTGCGGGCAAAATTGACATTAACAAACAAATTACTATTTATAATGAAAAAATCTCTATTATTTTTAGCCATTGGGTGCGTACTCGCGGCTTGCCATTCGGACCTCGATTTGGGCAACGTGGATACAAAAGCCCAAGTAGAAGGAGGCGTGGCGCTGCCTGTCGGTAGTTTCCGTGTTTCCCTCAAGGACATCGTAGGCGATGTGCAGAACCTCTACATTGACACTGTTAAAAACCAAGGTGTCATCACATGGAGAGACACTTTCCCTGACGGACGTAGTTATCACAAGGTTGATCTTGCCGAGCGTATCTCTACTGCGAGTTTCCCTCTGGAGGTGTATAATCAGTTGGCAACTTATGTCACTGAGATTCCTGCTGACGGAAAACCTCACAAGTTACATTTCAATATGCCGTTGACTCTGAATGAGATCAACGATGTGCTTGGTAACGAGCGTTTGGACAGTGCTTTGATTGACAGCGCAAGTTTCATTACAATCCTGCATACCCAGAATTTTGATATCAAATGGGAATGGATTGATAGCGTTATCATTGATTTGGGCGACCAGATTAACCGTCCTGCCGGTAATTCCATGGTGGTATATGAGAAGGGTGCCAAGGGAGGTTTTGACACAGAAATCCCAACCGCTATTGATAATTTCGTATTATGCATGATGGAAGACCCTAATAGGAAACCGCAGGATTACAAAGTACTGAATAAAACATCTTTCCCGGTAGATTTCATCTTTACTATTCCTGTAGGAGAAGAACCTCTCAAAATTAGTACGGATTCCAAACTCCAATATGATTTAAAGGTAAAATTCGTCAAGTACAAGGCTATTTGGGGTTTCTTCAAACCGTCCAGTCAGATGTTCGCAGAAGTGTTAGCTGATGTCGGCAAAAGTTGGAGCAGCCTTAGTTTCTTAAAGACCGGTAATTATCCTTTCTCTGACCCGCATATCAAAGTAGATATCAATACCAAGTTAGCAGGACGTCTGCGTGTTGATAGTTGCTATGTCTTCGCCTTAGACGCAGAAGGTCACCGTACGCCGGCTCTCTTCGACAATAAAGAGATTACTCACAACATTGTTCTCCGTGGCGATTTTGTAGATCCACATAAAGACTCGATTGGTACGGAAGCACATCTATGGACAGACTTTGACAAGACCGAACAGAAAGGTCAGATAGATCGCCTGTTCGGTAAGATTCCTGAGAAAATAGGATATAAATTCAAAGTCTTTTTTGATACAGATTTGTCGCCCCAAGTACGCCTTACACCGGATGACTCTATTAAGATTAACGCCATCTGTACCCTGCCGTTTATGTTCAAAAAAGGCTTGTACGTACATTACCCGGATACTTTCCATGGGATTAACCTCGATGAGATTAGCCTTGACTCTCTCCAGGCAAAATCGGATATCGTTGATACCATCTATTCCACTAATCTCAAACTCGTGCTGACCGCCAAGAATACTATTCCTCTGCGTGTCAAGGGTGCTATGCGGTGCTTTGATGAGAAAGGCGAGATGATTATGGATCCTAAGGATTCGATACAACCGCTTTATCTCTTCGACACGGACACCATCATGTTCGAGGCTCCGACATATACGAAAAACGGTGGAAATTGGATACAAACCAAAGAGGGCGAGACTACCATCATCGCCTCTCTGGATAAGGAGGACGTTAATATCCTGCCGAAGATTAAAGCTATCGCCATTGATTTGGTCATTGACGACCAATCGCTGCAAGAGGCTTATTCGAATGGCATGACGAATATCAGCCTCCGTGAGGAGCAAAATATCACGCTGAATATCGGAGTGGCTGCCAATGTTGACGCAGTTTTGAATTTTAACAAGAAAGACAAAGAGACCAAATAACCGGAGGGCTGAATTATGAAGACAAAACGATTTATTCTCGCAGCCCTCGTGGCAACTTTCGCATGGACGGTAAGTGCTCAGCAGGTGAACACACTCTATTTCTTAGAGAACGCGCCTATGCGCCATACTATCAACCCCGCCTTCCAACCTGTTAGTCAGGGATATATCAATTTCTCTCCGCTCGGTTGGATGTCTATCGGATTAGGCAATAACTCGCTGACGCTCAGCGATGTATTGACCGTTGGACCGGATGGAAAGACCATTACCCCGCTCCACCCCGACGCAGACAAGAAGGCGTTCCTGAATGCCTATCGCTCCATGACTCTCATGAACGGAGAGATGAATGTAGGCTTCCTAAATATGGGTTTCCGAATTAAGAAAAAAGGCTACCTGACCATCGGTATCAACGAGCGTATCCAATTCGGCCTCACCGCTCCTAAATCGATTCCTGAGTTCCTCCTCAACGGCGGAATGAAAGACCTGAACGGAGGTATCAATACCTTTGACATGTCCAAACTCGGCATCAGAGGCAATGCCTATACGGAAATCGGCGTAGGTTACAGCCACCAGATTAATGACCAATGGACAGTCGGTGGAAAACTCAAATTCCTGATGGGTCAGTTCTATGCCGGCGCCAATGCTAATAATCTGGCCATCAACGCCAGTACTTCCGAATGGCAAATAAAAGGCGACTTGGGCTTGGATGTAGCTGCCTCTTTTGACAACAGATACATCTCCTCTTACATGAACGGCAAAAATGCCCAAGAGGTTATTGATGGTTTCAAAGACGGCTCTTTTAAGACCGATAGTATCTTAGGCGGCGGTAACTTGGCTAAACTCGCTATCCCTGCCGGTTATGGTGCCGCCCTTGACTTCGGTTTCACGTACATGCCTATTGAGAACCTGCAGATTAACGCGGCTATTGTAGACCTGGGGTTCATCTATTGGACAAAGACCAGCCGTTTCAATTGCGCCATTGATACTGTTTTCAATGGAGCCGGAGTGATTGACTATAACGATAAGAGATTCCAGGACGAGAATGGTGAGTTCTCTACGGATATTCTGATGGACACCGTGGTAAATAACCTCCAAGGATTGTTGAAGGGTCTCAAGATGTCGCAGAACGGCAACAAAGGTTTTGCCAAAATGCTGACTGCCCGTCTGAATGTAGGTATTGACGCCAATTTCTGGGACAACCGTGTCGGCGTAGGTGTCGTTTCCGCTACGCGCCTGTATAACGCGCGCCTTTATGAGGAGTTGACCATCGGCGCGGCTTTCCGTCCCGTGAACTGGTTTAACATCGCTGTCAGCTACTCTCTCCTTGAGAACGGTAAATACAGTAACATCGGTGCCGGTTTGGGATTCATGCCTTACGACGGTATCAACCTCACCCTCACCATGGATTATATTCCTACCAGCTACGCTGCCATCCCGAATACACACCAATATTTCATTCCGGACAAAGCCAAGATGGTTAACCTGGCACTCGGGTTCTCAATTTGCTGGGGTTCGAACCGTCGTGACAAAGATAAAGACGGCGTATATAACAAGATTGATATGTGTCCGAATACCCCGCGTGGCGTACAAGTGGACGAACACGGATGTCCGTTGGATGAGGACCACGACGGCGTACCTGACTACCTTGACCAGTGTCTCGGCACACCGGCTGCTGCCATCGGATTTGTGGATTCGTTGGGCTGCGAACTGGATACCGATGGCGACGGTGTAGAGGATTACCGCGACAAGTGTCCGAACACACCGGAGGCTGCATGGGGCAAAGTAGATACACTCGGTTGCCCGTTGGATACTGATGGTGACGGAGTTCCTGATTATATCGACGAATGTCCGGAGACTCCGGAGGCTGCTTGGGGCAAGGTAGACGAGAAAGGTTGTCCTATCGATTCCGATGGTGACGGTGTGCCTGACTATCTCGATGCTTGCCCGGATACACCGGAGGCTGCTTACGGAAAAGTAGATGCCAATGGTTGTCCGATGGATAGTGATAAGGACGGCGTTCCTGATTATCTGGATCAATGCCCGAACACTCCGGAGGCTGCTGCCGGATTAGTTGACTCTGTGGGTTGTCCGTTAGACAGCGACGGTGACGGCGTGCCCGATTATATTGACCAATGTCCTGCTGTGCCGGGCATTGAGGCAAACAAGGGATGTCCGGAGATGAAACGTGAAGTACGCCAACTCCTCCAGAAAGCTATGCAGGGTATTGAGTTCGAGACCGGTAAAGCTACCATTAAGAAAAAATCGTTCCCGCTATTGGATAAGATTGCTGAAATCTTCATTGAGAACTCGAACTACATCATTGAGGTTCAGGGACACACGGACGATGTAGGAAAAGCTGAGGTAAACAAGAAGATTTCCGAAAAACGTGCTCAGGCAGTGATGAAATACCTGGAGAAGAAAGGTGTTGCTGCAGAGCGCATGTCGGCTGTCGGTTATGGTCCTGATGTACCTATCGCTGACAACAGAACAAAAGCCGGACGTCAGAAGAACCGTCGTGTAGAATTCAAGATCACATTCGAGGAGGTACATATCGAGACTGTACTCGACCATGCTGATCCAGGAACATCTAACCCTGAATAACCCCTATTATGGGTGGAGGCTTTGACCGGCCTCCACCTAACTACATTTTATAAACATTAAAACAAATAAATATGGGAAGAGCATTTGAATATCGCAAAGCCACAAAACTGAAACGTTGGGGACATATGTCCCGCACATTTACCAAATTAGGTAAAGAAATCACCATTGCTGCCCGCGAGGGAGGACCGGATCCGGATTCCAATCCACGCCTCCGTACATTGATTCAGCAATGCAAGCGTGAGAACATGCCGAAGGATAATATCGATCGCGCCATCAAGAAAGCTACCGATAAATCATCCGAAGGCTACAAGGAAATCAACTATGAAGGATACGGACCACATGGTATTGCTATCTTCATAGAGACCGCTACCGACAACCACATGCGTACTGTAGCTAACATCCGCTCGTATTTCACCAAATTTGGCGGTACGCTCGGTACACAAGGCTCTCTCCAGTTCCTGTTCGACCGCAAGGCTTGTTTCACCGTAACGATGAAAGACGGCGTGGATTTAGATGAACTGGAACTCGAACTGATTGATTTCGGAGTTGAGGAACTCGGCGTGGATGAGGAGGAAAACACCATTGTCATCTATTCAGATTTCAACGAAGCTATCAACATGCAAAAATACCTCGAGGACAACGGATTTGAAATCCAATCCATGGAGTTTGTACGTATCCCGAATGATACCAAAGAACTCACCGACGAGCAGCGTGAGTCCGTTCAGAAACTCATCGATAAGATCGAGGAAGACGAAGACGTACAGAACGTATTCACCAACATGGCAGAATAGTCGAAAGTCGAAAGACCTATGATTATATCTGATTATTTCCAATTATCCGATCGTCAGGCTGAGCAGTTTGCTCAGCTTGACGCACTATATCGCGACTGGAACAGTAAGATTAACGTCATCTCGCGTAAGGACATCGACAATCTCTATGAGCACCATGTGCTCCACTCGCTTGCCATCGCTAAGTTAGTGCCCTTCCAACCTGACACTACCATCATGGATGTCGGTACTGGTGGTGGGTTTCCTGGCATACCGTTGGCTATTCTGTTTCCGGAGTGCCGGTTCCTACTGATAGACTCTATAGGCAAGAAAATCAAGGTAGCCTCTGAAGTAGTTAAGGCGTTAGGCTTAACAAACGTCATTTGCAAGCAAGAACGCGTAGAGGAGGAGAAACAGAAATTCGATTTTGTAGTATCGCGCGCCGTTATGCCACTACCGGACTTGGTTAAACTGGTGCGGAAAAACATATCAAAAAAGCATCGTAATGCTGTACCGAACGGCCTGGTTGTACTCAAAGGCGGTGATTTAAAAGAAGAACTCCGCCCTTTCAAAGAGGCGGAGGTTACTCCTTGTAGTCTATATTTTAAAGGCGAATGGTTTGAAACCAAACAGGTTATATACCTGCCTTTGTTATAACAGAGGTTTTGTAGAGGTTTTGCAGAGGTTTTATAGAACTATTTTCGAATCATTTACTACATCACTCCGCTACCACTATATACCGTTACTGCAATTCTACTCCGGTGATGGTATATTTTTTGTCTCCGCACTGGATAAGTAATTGTCCGTCGCGGAGTATTTTTTGATTTTTCAAATCCTTAGATTTCGAATCTTCCAATCCCTCCTCAGAAGACTTGTAGCCGTCGTCCATCGGCGTCTTATGGGTCATCGCATAATCCAGATACATCTCCAGCATCGTATAACCGCTCGTGTGACGCACGTTATTGTCTGCTACCTGCGGATTACATCCGTTATCTTTCTCCCACTCATCCGGCATTCCATCCTTATCGGTATCTACTAAAGCCACGACAGACGGATAATTATAAAAACCTTCAGCGTCGGTCTCCAAATCAATAATACCTTTCTTCTTTCCTTTATAGCCAACGTAAGTATGTGTGCCGACGCGTGTGTCGTTTATCAAACGTAGTTCCACATGATCGCGGGGGAAACAACCTGCGGTATCCATTACAGCCTCATAGGCTTCTTCAGCAGGCATGAAATCACTCACTGCATACGCATACATATCAAAATCATAGCGGCCGTAGATACTATCTGCCGTCCATCGCCACCATGGCGTAGCGGGACGGATGAGTGTATCGACACGGAGCGTATCCGTATTAGTATAGGGTGACTTACCATGCACCGCAGACCAGTTGTTATTAGTTGCTGATGGCACGCCTTCAAACACATTGCCATTCAGATACCAATGACTCGGTCCCCATGATTTGGCGTCTGTTCGTGCTGCCTCCACAGAAACAAAGTCCTTCTGTGATTTAGTGGTGTTCGGACCCACTTTGTAATAGTTATTGATGAAGTTACATTCATGTACGGAATTCAGCCCGTTGTATTCACCATCTGCCAATTTGGCGGTATTCTCGCCCCCATAGCAGCCTGTAGAACCGCCTTCATAATTATACTGTACATTATTGATATAATCTATATAAACCACCCAGTCATTGCTCTGCGCACCATTGAAACGGCACGAACGGGCGTTGTTGTTGACTAACAGATTATGGTGGTAGCTGGCAGGTGACCCGCCCCATTGGCAGCCGTATGCACGAGGTTGTTTAGGGTGACCGGAATAATAGAGTCCCTCATGCACGATACAATATTGTATCGTCAGAAAATGGCTGTCGTTGGAGTTCATATTCTCTTCTGTAGACCATCCGAAGTCGCAGTGGTCAAAGATATAGTTCTCACAGTTTTCAGCACCTACAGCGTTGGCCTTGAGGAGGTTACCGTTTACATCTGCATGTCCGATACGGAAACGAAGATTACGGACAATGAAGTTTTTGGAATTGCCGAACTCCACTTTATGATGAGTAATAACAATACCCATGCCCGGTGCTGTCTGCCCTGCAAGGGTGAAATTCTGACGCTTGTCGAAATAGAGTCTGTCTACCAAACGTATCTCTCCGCTCACGGCAAAACAAACTGTCAAAGGTTCACCGGGGTACTGCTTGATTGCCCAGCGGAGCGTTCCTTCTGTCTTCCCTTCTTTATCGTCTGCCAGCGAGGTGACATACACCACTCTACCGCCTCTTCCTCCGGAAGTGTATTTCCCGAAACCTTCTGCTCCGGGGAAAGCTACAATCGTGTCAGGCAGCAGAGCAGCTGACAAGGAACAAAGGGACAAAGTACAAAGTACAAGGGTTAGAATGTTTCTCATGATATTTGGGTTGTTAATGCACGCCACAATGCATCATCTGGCACTGGGGCTGTAATACATATATTTTGCTTGCTTACAGGGTGTACAAACTCAATTTGCCGGGCATGAAGACATATTCCTCCATCGGGATTACTGCGTTTAGCTCCGTACTTCAGATCTCCTTTCACGGGACACCCGATTTCCGCCAACTGGCAACGTATCTGATGATGCCGCCCGGTCTCTAAATTAATTTCCAGTAAGGTATAGTGTTCGCCTTTCACCAAGGTTCTATAATTTAAGATCGCCAATTTGGCTTCCTTTCTTTCTTCGTTCAGCTTTTGAGTTTTTGCTATATAACTCTTGTTTTGCGCCTCATTGCGGATAAGATAGTTCTCCAGCCGCGCCTCGGGAATCTTAGGCGCGCCTTGGACAATTGCCCAATAGGTCTTTCGTATTGATTTTCCCTTAAACATCTCATTAAGACGCATGAGGGCTTTGGAGGTACGGGCGAAAAGAACTACTCCGCTCGTAGGTCTGTCTAAACGATGAGGCACGCCGAGGAACACCTCGCCGGGCTTATTGTATTTATCCTTGATATAGACTTTTACAATTTCGCTCAGCGGGGTGTCACCCGTCTTGTCGCCCTGCACAATTTCGTTGCAGGTTTTATTGACGGCAATAATATGGTTGTCTTCGTAAAGAACAGTCATTTTATTGCTGCGAGAATTGATCTTTTCCTACGCCGCACAGCGGGCATACCCAATCGGCAGGAAGATCTTCAAATGCGGTGCCCGGAGCTATTCCGTTGTCAGGATCACCGGCAGCGGGATCATATTCATACCCGCAAACATCACAAATGTACTTTGCCATAATAAATAAAAATTAAAAAGTGATTATTTCTTGCAGTTCCCATCACAGGTGATACACTTGTAGCAGAGACCTGCGAGCGCAGCGCCTACCAGCGGAGCTACGATGAAGAGCCATAACTGCGGCAGAGCCAGAGCGTTCTCCGAGAAGATAGCTTGGGAAATAGAACGAGCAGGGTTAACCGAAGTATTGGTCAAAGGAATAGAAATCAAGTGGATTAGAGTCAATGTCAGACCGATAGCCAAGCCACCGAAAGCACCGTTAGCATGCTTGCTGTCCGTCACTCCGAGAATTACCATCAGGAAGACAAAAGTCAGCACACACTCTGTTGCAAAAGCACCCCATACATTGGTCCGAAGATAACCGCCTGCTACATCTGCATCGGAGAAGAACTCACCGTAGCCATTGGCTGCAAACGTACCTATCTCCATGTTTGCGGATTTTGCAATACCGAAAAGAATAGCTGCTGCACAGATAGCACCGAGGATTTGTGCACACCAATACCACAACATCTCTTGCCATGACATACGACCATTGACAAAAACACCCAGACTGACAGCCGGATTAAGATGTGCGCCGCTGATATGACCGATGCCATAAGCTGCTGCTACAATCGTCAAACCGAATGCCAAGGCTACGCCAAGGAAACCTACATGACCGAACAGGGCAGTACCGCAACCACCCAGTACCAATACTGCCGTTCCGAAGAACTCGGCAGCAAATTTGTTACATAATTTCATAATTGTTAATTGTTTTGAAAGTTAATATTATACTCGTAATTACGCTTGTAATTAGGGATTTTAGTTCAAAGTATTTCTCTGTCTCACTGCCTCGTAGATAAATACTCCTGCTGCTACAGACACATTGAGCGACTCTATCACACCGGTCATCGGTAAACGCACCTTGTCCGTACAGAGCTTGAGATTCTCCTCATAGATACCTTTCTCCTCACTGCCCATAACGATACAAGTAGGTACTGTCATATCCACTTCAGTGTAATTCCTATCCGTATGTTCGGTGGCGGCAATAATGCGAAGACCGCTCTCTTGGAGATATTGCAATGCATTCTGTAAGTTTTCTACCTTGCAAACAGGCAAACTATGCAAGGCTCCTGCAGACGCTTTCACAGCATCTCCATTGATAGCAGCACTACCGCGAGTACCTATTATTAACGCGTCTACGCCTGCGCACACGCAAGTACGAGCAATGGCGCCGAAGTTACGGACATCCGTCACACCGTCTAACATCATCAGCAACGGAGTTTTCCCGGCATCGTAGAGACTCTGTACAAGGTTCTCCAACGGATAAAATTCAATGGGACTAAGGAAAGCAATGACACCCTGATGATTCTTATCGGTAAACTGGTTGAGTTTCTCTACAGGCACGCGCTGTACCTGTGTACCTGTTCCTTCCAATTTAAT
>ODAI011850616.1_pt1 | contig 12734 bp, 13 predicted proteins | sample 1539321 | NCBI WGS metagenome assembly ODAI01 (sample SAMN02144231, study PRJEB22623) | gut metagenome | biome: sheep rumen | host: Ovis aries | place: New Zealand | reverse complement strand
TCTGCTCTCCAGAAGCTCCTCACTGTTGATAAGGAAGAGTGGAAGAAGGAGATCGCTGAGATGAGAAGATACTACGACGAGGACATCAAGGCTAAGGGCGGTAACATCCCCCAGGCTCTCTACGATGAGCTCGACGTTATCGAGGCTAACCTCAATAAGTAATTTCATTCCGAATATAAAATTACCTCCCCGGTTTCGGGGAGGTTTTTTTGTTAGTCTATACGGGTGAATTCAGCAGGTAGGCCGTCGCTGCTTGTTAAGATCATCTTATCACCGTTGAATTCAACCTTGTCGGGATCATCGTCGTGATCTTCGCCGTCTTCCATGGTTGAGAGCGTTTTATTCTCTTCATCATATTCGTATTTTCCGTTTTGAGAACCTTTCATATAAGTTTTTCCGCTGCTGGAAAATTCAAAAATATAGTCTCCATATCTTTCTTTAAGCGATTCATGAACAACCTTGTATTCGCCGTAAATATTATCTTCGTCTTTTTCTCCAATACGTTCCAAGAATTTTACATTTTCGTTTAAATATATATATTCCCCATCGTAATCTATGGCCGTTTTTACCTCTTGTCCAGCTCCATCTGAGATCATCATATAGTCACCGTCCAAGATAATTCCTTTATAATCCACCTTCATATTCATAACGAAATCACCTGATTCTTTTAATTCCATTATAATTTCATTATCATCGCCGATATAATCCTCCAGACCGCTAGAGAACGACTTTACTGCTTCACCAGAAGCCGACCATTTTCCAATTTCGGGGCTCTTTGCCTCCTCTACAGTCGAGCTTCCGCCGTTATCGCTGCTGTCCTTGCTTCCGCAGCCTGCAAATGAACAGGTCAAAGCCGTACAAGCTAACAATACTGCTAATAATTTTTTCATAATAAATATCCTTTCAAAAAAAATTAGATACACAAAATGTATCTATACTTTTAGCGAAACCTGCCGCTAATACCATTATAACATAACCCCCACGCTTTTTCAAGAAGGAATATATTGATGATACAATGCCTGAAATACGCTATAGACAATCTTGATGCTCCCGTCACAAAGAAAAAATGATATACGCAAAATAAAACCGGCTGAAACTCCTCAGCCGGTTTTATCATGAACACACCTTTATATAATTCTTCTCTTTATTACCTGTAGTGATCTACCCGATAAGCATATCTATGGTCACGGGAAGAGTTCTGTAATCGCCGAGCAGGAACTTTCTAAGCACTGCGGCGTCCGCAGAAGTTATAGTGCCGTCCTTCAGCAGGTCTGCGGCCGCTACCTGAAGGTCATTGAAATACATCTCGTCATCAAGATACTGATAAAGCAGTACCAGGTCAAAAGAATTGATAACTCCGTCTCCTGTAAGGTCACCTGTACAAGCTGGTTTTATGGGATACTTCTCAGGAATAAACTCACCCTCAAGAGACTGATCGTCAAACAGATCAACAAATATATTGGACCAGAACCACTTTTTCGGAGCATTCTCCTCATAGCACAAGCCTATGCCCATATGGGTCGCATTTGGATTGATTATAGCATTCCAGTGCCTCTCCGACTTTTTCCATGCTTCAAAAACTCTGTCAACATTTGCGCTTCCTCTTGCGATATTCTCATCTGCCCACTCATAAGGCACAAGGCTCTCATCGATAATAGTGTACCATGCCTCTCCGCTGGGACGAAGGTGGTGACCCTCCTCATCTACTGATTCGTAGCTGGTTATGAGCTCTCTTGCTCTTGTATTGGCCACATCATTCAGGTAGCTCACGACATAAAGAGGCTTAAGGCCAAGCTCTGCTCTGGCCTCGTTGATCTTTACTGCCATATCGTTTGCTATATCTGAAATAGGCTTTTCTGCTCCGCCGTCGGAATAGGCTTTGTCAGGGACATTCATATTAAAAACGCATATAGTCGTAAGCACTATCGCACACAATACAGAAGCGGCTCTCCTGAGACTAATACATGATCCTTCCATTTTCTACACCCCCTGTTTTCAAGCTTCCAAAATTACTCTCTGTTATTATTTCAAAATGATCAAATGTCATAAATCTATTGTAGAACTACTATAATATTATCATATTTCCATACATTTTTAAAGAGGGAATCTGTGTTTTTGTCATAATACACAATAAAAATCTCTCTTTTGTACAAATTAAAATATACTGATAGTATTCAGAAACTTAAATTATCCCCTATTGTCTTATATTATTCATTGTCATTTTCTCCTATAGCTCAGCTGTCCGCTGCCATGCTCCGCTGAGAACACCTGCGGAAAAAGTATCTGCCTGCGGATATTGCTATTTTCTTTGATTTATGCTATAATAATAACGATTCTTTTTTCAGGAGGCTAAGCTATGAAACTTCTCGCTATCGACGGCAACAGTATCCTCAACCGTGCTTTTTACGGCATCAGACTGCTGTCAAATAAAAACGGAGTGTTCACCAATGCGATTTTCGGATTTATGAACATATACCTGAAAAATTTCTCGGATGTAAAGCCGGATGCAGTTGCTGTGGCCTTCGACCTGCGCTCACCTACTTTCCGCCACAAGGCTGCCTCATACTACAAGGCTAACCGCAAAGGTATGCCTGAGGAGCTTGCTCAGCAGCTTCCGCTGGTCAAAGAGCTCCTGGGGCTTTTAGGAATAAAGGTCATAGAATGTGAAGGCTTTGAGGCCGATGACATACTCGGTACCCTCTCAAAGGCCTGCTCCGATAACGGGGATAAATGCTTCGTTCTTACCGGTGACCGTGACAGCCTCCAGCTTATTGATGATAACGTAACTGTTCTCCTTGCCACAAATAAGGAGACTATACACTATACTCCGGAGCGTTTCCGTGAGGACTACGGCTTCGAGCCCATAAAGCTCATTGACCTTAAGGCTCTTATGGGCGACAGCTCCGATAATATCCCCGGTGTTGCCGGCATAGGTGAAAAGACTGCCTCCGCTCTTATAAAGGAGTTCGGCTCCCTTGAAGAGCTGTACGAAAAATATGAGGATTCCGGTCTTACAAAGGGTGTAAAAACAAAGCTTGCCAACGGAGCTGATTCTGCAAAGGAGAGCAAATGGCTGGCGACTATAGTCCGTGATGCGCCTATAGACAGCACTCCTTCCTCATACATTCCGGCTGAGCCGGACAGTGCCGGTATCAGCAGATTCCTGTCAGAGCTTGAAATGTTCAAGCTGCTGGATAAGCTGGGGATTTCTGCCACTGAGGGCACAAATGAAACTGCTGACAAGTCAGAAGAAGCTGCACCTGCTATAGATGCAGTCGTATCTCCGCTGACTGCTGAAATAATATCCGGACTCAATGAGGTGAGCTACCTCCTCAGGGACGGCAGCCTCTCTGTCCGTGAAGGCAGCAATGTCTATACCACTGACGACAAGAGCCTGATTCTTGACTTCCTGAGCTCCGGATGCTCAAAAACTACTGACGACGCAAAGGCTCACTACAGATACGCTATGGCTGAGGGCCGTGAGCTTGTGAATCTGAAAAATGATGCGGCTATCTGCGGCTACCTGCTGAACACCTCCGATTCTGACTATGCTGTGGACAAGCTCTGTGCTGAGTACAGTGTACACTATTACTCCGAAAACGACGGGCTTGCTGACCTGCTTTCACTGGAAGGTCTGGTGAAAAAGCTCCGCAGTATAATAGAAAAAGAAGGTATGACTTCCCTTCTGGAAAATGTGGAGCTGCCCCTTACAGAGGTTCTTGCCTCTATGGAGGATATCGGTATCTGCATCGACAAAGAGGGTGTGGAGGATTTCGGTACCCGTCTCTCTGAGATGATAGAAGAAACTCAGCAGATGATATACGATGATGCCGGTCACGAATTCAATATCTCTTCCCCAAAACAGCTGGGAATCGTTCTCTTTGAAGAGCTCGGACTTCCTGCAAAGAAAAAGACCAAAAGCGGATACTCTACCAATGCTGAGGTACTTGAAGAGCTCCGGAATCAGTCTCCTATCGTTGACAATGTACTGAAATATCGTCAGTACACAAAGCTTAACTCCACCTACGTTGCAGGCCTTCTTGACAAAATAGCTCCCGACGGCCGCATCCATACCTGGTTCAGACAGACTGAGACACGCACCGGACGCATCTCCTCAACTGAACCTAATATGCAGAATATCCCCGTCCGCACAGAGCTTGGCGCTGAAATGAGAAAATTCTTCACTGCTCCGCTGGGAAAAACTCTGGTGGATGCCGATTACAGTCAGATAGAGCTCCGTGTAATGGCTCATCTCTGCGGCGATAAAAATATGATCGGCGCATTCAATTCCGGCGAGGATATCCACACTTCAACTGCCGCACAGGTCTTCGATATGCCCTCAATTATGGTCACTCCTGAGATGAGAAGTGCCGCTAAAGCCGTAAACTTCGGCATAATCTACGGTATCGGAGCTTTCTCCCTCTCCAAGGATATAAATACCTCCGTGGCTCAGGCAAAGAAATACATCGCCGACTATCTGGCTCGTTTCCCCAAGGTCAAGGAGTTCATGGACTCTACTGTTGATAATGCGATGAAGGACGGCTGTGTCACCACTATGTTCGGACGAAAAAGACGTATCCCGGAGCTTGCCTCCTCAAATAAAATGCTTCAGGCCGCTGGAAAACGTATCGCCATGAACACTCCTGTACAGGGAACTGCCGCTGACCTTATCAAAATTGCTATGATAAATGTTTACCGCAGGCTCAAAGCCGAAAAGATCGATGCTAAGCTCATTTTACAGGTCCACGATGAGCTCATTCTCGAATCCGCTGTTGACTGTGCAGACCGTGCCTCTGATATACTCAGGGAGGAAATGCAGAATGTCTGCGAAATGAAGGTGCCGCTGGCTGTAGATGTCCACACAGGATATTCATGGTTTGATGCTAAAGGCTGATCAATTGAAAATGGAGAATGGATATCCCTTCCATAAGGTATTTAATGAATCATGAAAAGAACTACTAAAATTATCATATTAGCTGTTATTGCTGCATTAACAATTTCCGGATGCGGAAAAGAAAATACACACGAATCAAAATCTCAGAATTCTAAAGAAACTAAAGAGGTCTGGCCTGAAGCTACAAGTACAGTTGCATCAACTATTTTAATAGAAGCGTCTCAATATTATTATCAGGGCTCTATTCATCCTAATATTATACATGATATTATTAAAGATGACGGTGGGTTTGGCACTCATTTTCTTGAGAAGCACCCAGCTTTCCACGACTTGGAATATGTAATAGAATTTGAAACCAGAGGCCCACGCAATGCTTTTTGCATACAAAAAAATACAAGTCCTGTAACAATAGGATGTAATGGTGAATTTAACAAATTATCAGATTGGGGCTTTGAGACATGGGATGATGTTCTGGAATATTATGATCTGAATGATAACTGAAAAAATCCATTTCATAAGGTGTTTAATGAATCATGAAAAGAACTACTAAAATTATTATATTAGCTGTTATTGCTGCATTAACAATTTCCGGATGCGGAAAAGAAAATACACACGAATCAAATACTCAGAACTCTAAAGCAACTAAAGAGGTCTGGCCTGAAGCTACAATGTGGGTAGCTTCTGCGATTAAAATTGATGCATCTGAATATTTTTACAAAGGATCAATACATCCACATATCATATATGACATCATCAGAGATGACGGAGAATTTGGTTCATATCTTTTGGATAATCATCCTGATCTAAAGGAAATGGAATACATTATTGAATTTGAAACCAAAGGCCCGTGTAATGTCTTCTGCCTGCAAAAAAACACAGATCCCGTTACGATAGGGTGTGATGGTAAGTATACGAAATTATCGGATTGGGGCTTTGAGACATGGGATGATGTTCTGGAATATTATGGTCTGAATGATAACTGAACAGCCTGCAAAAGCAGCTGTGTTTTTTACAAAATCAAGGAGGAGCTTAAACCTATGGGCGATTCTCAATTCTCAATTCTCAACTCTCACTTCTCCCCTGCCATTTTTGAGCAGCTTTCAGAGCTGGACAGGCTCTGTGTGGGCGCGGAAGGATGGTCTGCGGAATCATTCCGCAGTGAAACTGAAAAGGAGACCGGCCATGTCCTGTATATCATGGACGGTGAACGTGTTATCGCTCTGCTTTCCGGCTATCATGCAGTGGGTGAAGGTGATATAACCAGCGTTGCCGTACATCCGGATCACCGCCGGAAAGGTCTGGCAGAAAAACTTATGAATGCCTTTGAACATTCACTGCCGGAGGATACTGAGAGCATCTTCCTTGAAGTCCGGGAGTCCAATGCCCCTGCTATCGCCCTCTATGAAAAATGCGGATTCGTCCGGCTGGCAATCCGCAAAAATTTCTATGACAGCCCCCGTGAAAACGCTGTTGTCATGGAGAAAGAACTGATAAAAAAGGATATATGAACGATATAGAACTGTTAGAAGTCTCTCCGGAATATTCGGAGCAGATAAGAGAATATGCGGCGGAATTCTCTTCCGACCAGATGAAGGCCGTCCCGGAAGAGGGACGTATCCCCGGTCTGGATAACCTTGAGGAATATGATTCCGTAGAGGAATGGCTGGAATACTGCAAGAAAATGACTGGTAAGACAGCCTGGTTCCTCTCCATAAGGAAAAGTGACCATAAAATTATAGGCGCTCTGATACTGCGCCGCAAGCTTGAATATGATGACGACGATCCGGAGTTCTGCTCCCATATCGGTTACTCAGTACGTCCCAGCGAAAGAATGAAGGGCTATGCCGCTAAGCAGCTCCGGCTGGGACTTATAAAAGCAAAAGAAGCCGGTCTGAAAACAGTACGCCTGATATGCCGTGATATAAATACCGGCAGCATCAGAACTATCCTCGCCAACGGCGGCAGATATGCCGGCTCAATTTACGGCGAGGAGTCTGGTATGACGATCAACCGGTACGATATTAGTTTAGACTGAAAAAGAGGTAATACAAATGCTTATACTTGGAATTGAAAGCTCCTGCGATGAGACCGCCGCAAGCGTGGTAAAAGATCGCCGTGAGATACTCTCCTCCGTCATTTCCACACAAATCGAGGAACACAAAAAATACGGCGGAGTTGTCCCGGAAATAGCCTCCCGCCGTCACTGCGAAAATATCCTCGGTGTTGTAAGGCAGGCTCTTGACGAAGCTCAGGTCACACTTGCAGACCTTGACGGTATTGCAGTGACTTACGCTCCCGGACTTATCGGTGCACTTCTTGTGGGAGTCAGCTTCGCAAAGGCTCTGGCAATGTCTGCGGAAAAGCCGCTGATACCTGTCCACCATATTGCCGGACATATCGCCACAAACTATCTCACATTCCCCGATCTGGAGCCGCCCTATCTCTGCCTCGTAGCAAGCGGCGGTCACAGCCATATCATTGAGGTACTGAGCTATACTAAATTCCGTGTCATAGGCCGTACCCGTGACGACGCTGCCGGCGAATGCTTCGATAAATGCGCCCGTGCTATGGGATTTCCCTATCCAGGCGGAGTACACGTTGACAATGCCGCTCAGTCCGGTGACCCTGCAGCGTTCAAACTCCCTCACCCGACTGTGGCCGGAAATGAGTTTGATTTCAGCTTCTCCGGTCTGAAGACCGCTGTTATAAACCTTCTCCACAATGCTGAGCAGAAGGGGCTGGATATCAACAAAAACGACCTTTCCGCAAGCCTCCAGCATACTATCTCAGAGATACTTACATCCAAAACTATTGCTGCTGCTGAGTCCCTGGGATATAAGAAGGTCGCCCTTGCCGGAGGAGTTTCTGCTAACTCCGGAGTCCGTGCCGCACTTTCAGCAGCCTGCAAACAGCGTGGATTTGAGTTCTATATGCCGGAGAAAAAGCTCTGCGGAGACAACGGTGCTATGATAGCCTGTCAGGGAAGCTATAATTTCCTCGCCGGTATCACCGCCGATGAGAGTCTCAATGCCATCGCTACTCTTTCTATGGAGGATATCTGACGATCAATATGGAAAAGAAGAAAATAACAAACTGCGAGACCTGTACAAATTTTGTTTACGATGATGACTATGACTGCTATGTCTGTATGGTCAATCTGGATGAGGACGAAATGTACCGCTTTTTGCAGGGAACAAATTATGCCTGCCCCTACTACCGTCTTGACGATGAATACGGTGTGGTCAGACATCAGAACTGATACAAAAAAGGCTGTCCCGGATTTTGGAACAGTCTTTTTTGTTGTATATATTTGGAGATACTTGTCTTCTTATCAGCCGCCGCAGCAGTCAGGTATCGATACTTTCTCTTCCTTATCCTTGCAGCAGTCAGGCTTTGATGCAGCCTCTTCCTTTTCCTCACAGCAGTCAGGCTTTGATGCAGCCTCTTCCTTATCCTTACAGCAGTCAGGTGTTGATGCATTATCTTCCTTGTCCTTACAGCAGTCTTTTTCACCCTCCTTGCAGCAATCCTTGACCTCTTCACTGCCGGAGCTATCCTCTGCTGTTGTTATTTCAACACCGTTATCACTGTCTGAGCTTTCATCTGTACCACAGCCTGTAAATACTATCAGAGCTGCCGGTATGGACAGCAAAATGGCTATTATTTTTTTCATATTCTTACCCTCCGTAATGAGCATGACATAAAGAAATATGATGCTCAAATTCCATTTTTTATAAAGAATTTGCGCTCCCTGAACAAAGTTCAGGGCAGCAACCGCAGTAAGGCGGTTATTGAGAACACATTAATTATATCATCAGAGGGCAGAACTGTCCAATCTCAAAAAACTATCTCCTGCTATAGCCTATACCTATTGACGGTTTATCCTACAGGTGCTTTCTTCCCCTGAAGAGCTCATCTCCGGTATGACAGCACTTCCTTCACTGCTGAGAAGCTCTCCAAGCACTGTGATCATATCACTTTCCGGTGCTTCTCCCTGCTTTATAGCCTGCTTTATACGTCCTGACAGCTGTTCAGCCTGATTTTCCCTCAGCAGCTTTCCGCCGTTCCTGCTGTAAACTACCCTGCATGAGGGCGACACCTTCCAGTCATTGAGCAGCTCGCCCAGTACAGCTTCATATTCACATTCTCCCACTATTACAAGCTCTGTGTAGCCTGTAAATACAGGCTTTCCAGCCTTCAGCTCAGCTTTTTCAAGAGCCTCCTCTATATCCTTTCCAGAGGCAGATACCGTCATAGTCTCATCGGAGAAAAACGAAAATGTCATTTCCTTTTCAGCAATCCCCCTGACCGAAACTGCCCTCAGGTACTCCTTGTCATGGACAAGCCCCGATGAGGCACAGCCTGTCATTACCGCCGCTGTCAGCATTACTGCCGGTATCCATTTAAGCATCTTTCTCTCACCGCCTTCCATGCACAGCTTATGACCGGAACTGCAAATACTGCTGCTGCAACTGCCGCTGCTGTAATGCTGCTGTATCCGTGAACTCCCGAAAGCAGAAGAGCCGCTCCCGTCATAAGCACCAGAGATACTGCTCCCGCATATTTTTCTGCTGACGGAAAAATACCGCCTATTATATAGCCTGACATTGCTGCCTGTATCCCTACAGAAAAGACCGCATACACGGTAAATACTATCATAAACAGCGGGTCTATCCTCTGTACGGGAAAGGGCTGCGAAAGCTGAGCTGCTCTGACTGCCGGATATTCTGTTATCTCCATTATCCCTCCGGTCACAAGTACCGAGACCAGCACCACTGCCGCTGTCAGTATCAGCTTTGCTGAAAGATAGCCTGTGACATTCCTCAAACGGCTGCCCTTTGTTATGGGAAGCAGCACGGCCATTCCACCGAGAGCTCCGCTCATTGAGAGCCCTCTTATAATCTCCGCAGAAATGGTGCGTCCGCTTCCGGCACGTTTCAGATTCTCCCAGTCAGCATCCCTGACCGCACTTACTGCTGCAAGAAGCAGACATAGTCCTCCGGCTGCCGCCGCTATCAGCGAAGCTCTGCCTGCCGCCTTTATCCCTGATGAGGATATATACATACATACCAAGGCTATAAGCCCCGATATCAGCAGCTTTCCGGCAGTTCCTCCGCTGTCCTCATAGGGGATGTGTATCTCCCGTGAGGTCTCCCACTGCATATTGAACAGCATCCCTCCCCACAGGATATAGAACAGCGAAAAGAATATCTTCACGGCATTTCCCATCCTGCCGCAGCCATATATCAAAGGCAGGATCAGCAGAAACTGAAGTATTATTCCCGCACAAAGGCCTGCAAGAGTGCCCAGAGACATTGCCCCTCTGAAACAAAAAAGTGCGAATGCATCACTTATCAGCAGCATTGCTCCCAGCTGTTTTCCGGTGAGCTTATTCATGATATTCCTCCACTGTGAATCCTCTTTCCTGCATTTTCTCTATGCTGCTCCTGATAGCTGTGTCCCCCATGCCGGACCTGATAAAAGGCGACAGCGGCGCTGTATACGGGAAACCATAGTCCTCTGTGGCACAGATATTAACAAGTACTGCACAGGCCAGCAGGCTTATCCCGAACAGCCCAAGTGCTCCACCGGCTGAAAGAAATGCAAATCTGAGTATCGTCACCGGCGGATTCAGCTCCGGGACACAAAGTCCGCTCATTACTGCAAGCGCTGTAACCGTCAGCAGGGGGGTACTTATAAGCCCGGATTTTACTGCGGCATCCCCGATTATCAGTCCGCTGACTATGCTTACAGCTCCGCCCATAGGCTTCGGCAGCCTTATCCCGGCCTCTCGTATCACCTCGTACATCAGAAGCACTCCCACAGCCTCTGTGATTATGGATAGAGGCGCCTGCCGCTCGGATTCCACCAGTATCATCAGCAGCGTACTGTTCAGCAGCTCCGGATGATGCATTACTATGGCTGTGTACACTGCCGGCAGAAGTACTGCCAGCAGGAATGCAAGGTACTTTATCCAGCGGATAAAAGTCGCATAATAAGGCTTATATGCATAGTCATCAAGGGTCTGGAAGCTCTCGCAGAAAAGTCTCGGTATTACTACTGCAAAGGGAACTCCATCGACTAATATCCCTACTCTCCCCTCTATCAGCTTTGAGCAGAGCACATCCGGCCTCTCTGTGGTACCTGTAGAGCTGAACAGCTCAAACCTGCTGCTCTCCACAAATGGCCGTATATAGCCGGTTGTAAGTATGGCTTCAAGCTTTATCCCGTCAAGAGAGTTCCTTATCCGCCTCAGAAGCTCCTTTGGCACCCTGTCCTTCATATAGCACAGGCACAGGTCTGTACGGCTCTGCTCCCCTTTTTGAGTGAGCTCCATTACCAGCTCAGGACTTTTCAGCCTGCGCCTTATCTGTGACATGGATGTGCGTATAGTCTCCGCAAATCCTTCATGAGCTCCCATAACATTGCCTTCACCGGAAGGCTCCTGTATCCCCCGTGAGGCATAGCCCTGCACTCCGAAGCCAAGTGCGAAGCCTATCCCCTCTGCTGTCAGCACAGCAAATCCGGAATACAGCAGGCGGAAAAGACTTTCATAGTCAGTGACCTCCGGCCGGTCGGTAGACAGAAGCAGCTCCTCACTGATATAGTGAAAAAGCTCGTGGGAGCTTTTCTTCTGCGGGATCGATGTTATGGGCTCGAATATAAGCTCTGTTATTACCGAGGTCGAGACCATTCCCTCACAGCATATAAGCGCACAGTGTACTCCTCCTGCTACAAATTCGTTTATCAGCACATCAGATGAACCGCCTGTCCGGCGTTTTATCTCTTCTATGTTCCTTTTCAGCTCCGGTATAAGCTCGCCTTTCATTATCTCACCTCATAATATTGATGGGGCAATTAAATCCTGAAGTTCAGATTCGTCAAGTATCAGATCCGGGATTTAGTTGGCACATCAATAAGTATGTGAGATTTTTCGTTATATATACAGGAATAACAAAACGGGCAGACTATGTCCGCCCGTAAATAATACTATTCCCGCAATCCCAGTCCCTATCCTGCATCAATTTCTTTTGCCCAGGAACAGCATCCCGCCGCCTGCTGCTGTAAAGAGAAGTCCTGAGATAGCACATCTTGCTGTTACTGCCGATTTCAGCTCCTCTGCTGCCTTGGTCAGAGAAGAGAGAGGCAGGCTCATTCCGGAAGGGTCAAAACCTGATGTAACGATTATCCCAGCTATGAGTGCAGCTCCGCCGCCTACAAGAAGTGCTTTTCCCATGTCCACAAATTTATTGTAGGACAGGATATATGTACCGGCCAGTGCTGCCGCTGCAAGAAGGGCAAAAATTATCGCTCTCACTGCTCCGCCGCCAAGCTTTACCGGTATCTTATCGGTATACTTTGTTATGTCTATAGTGTCTGTGGCAGTTTCCACAGAGCGGTCTATGAACTCATTTGTCTGTGAAGTGCTAAGGCTCAGATGCCGTGATGCAAGGCTTTCCGACAGATGCGAAGTTATACTGCTGCGAAGGTGACTTCCGTCCACTTCCGGCTTCCGTCCGCTCAGCAGCTTATCTATAACCTCATCTGTTTCCTGCTTTACCGCATCCTCTGTTATGACCTCCGGCATTATGTCGCCCAGTTCTTTTCTCACCTCTTGCGGCGGATCGGTTTTCAGATATGCCTTTTCCGCCTTGTCACGGATCTCATTTGTTATCTCCACATATACCCTGCTGTCGGAGAATTTCCGCTTCACATAGCTCTTGCTGAGAAGAGTGGTGCCCAATACCGTGAATACGATAGCCGCAGCAAGAAGCAGTCCCGCAGCATATGGCAAAAGCTTTTTTATATCATTTCCGCTGTCGCTGTAGCTTTTCATACT
>ODAI013757533.1_pt1 | contig 12735 bp, 14 predicted proteins | sample 1539321 | NCBI WGS metagenome assembly ODAI01 (sample SAMN02144231, study PRJEB22623) | gut metagenome | biome: sheep rumen | host: Ovis aries | place: New Zealand | reverse complement strand
TGTATAGACACTGTTGCGCACGGTTTCGATACGTGGATTCCATGCGAGTTGTTGCATGCATTCACGTTCAATGCGCCCCATCACTATCACGGCGTATGCCTTGGATGTAATTTCCTTTTGGAAGATAATTGTCTTCGGGAGTTTTTCCCTAAGCAGATGTTTGCGGCGTATCCATGGTTCCAGCTGTCCGTGAGGGGTCATAACCATGCGTGTCCCGCCTTTTCTTGCCGTAAGAAATATGTTGCGATAGGCGAAGTTCCAGCAGCCGTGCAGGTGCAGGATGTCGAAATGCTCTGTGGCGAGCAGCTTCCGGGCTTCGGCAACGGATGTGATTAGTGTCGTCTCAACGAATGAGGGCATAGCATCCTTGAGTATGAAAACGTGTGATGTAATCATGCTGTTGTTCTTTGGATATATATGCAGAACTCTCATCCCGTTACTTTCTTATGAAGTCGTATTTATCTGAACACTTGTAGATTATCATAAGCCATAGATTGTGCCACAGAATACTGTTCTCCATGAACAGCACTCCGAGCATAGGAAGCCGTTCGCTGTATTCATCCGACGCTTTCATTATGAATGTGGTGCGCAGCAGGGCGGTAATGATGAATGCCGCAGCTGCTGCCGCCGTCAATATATAGTCGGATGTCAGGAGCGAGCAGGCAAGGGTTGCCATCACCGCCAGCCAGTTGATGTGCTGCATAAAAGTGTCGGTGTTGTGAAGCACCCGCCATGGGAGGGTGCGCCGGAGATGGCGCCGGGTTTCCATATAGAACAACTGACTGTTTTTCCATTCTCTCGGTGTAGGGGCATCCTGACAGAGAATCCCGTCGGGCGCATTCATCACTGCAGTGCGTCCTTCGCACGAATATTCATTGGCAATGAAGTCGTATTCACCGCGCAGATACATCAGGTTTTTCAGAAATCCATTGTTCTGCATGAACATCTGTCGGCGGAATGCTATCTGCGCACCCTCATATCGGTATGCCTGCGAGCGCATGGCAGTACGCATCTGGTAGAGAGCAGTGTGAAGATGGCGGAAGCGGTGGTAGGCCTTCGACGTTTCCGTGTCGTAATTGGAATAGCCGCATACGATGTCGTTTTCGGCGTTGCAATACGACGCCAGCGTCGTGAGCCAGTTGCTGCTTACCGGCTGGCTGGCAGCGTCAACAAACACTATCCACTCGTTCTTGGCAGCCTTCACTCCTAACGTCAGGGCAAGTTTCCGGCGGCTAAGATAATGGCTTGACTCGGGGATGAAAGTGGTGTAGAGATTTGCATGTTGCGCTTTTAACAGCTTCAGCTCATCTTCGGTGTTGTCGGTGGACGACTCATTAACGACAATCACCTCGAAGGCATCTTTAGGATAGTCTTGCTCAAGAAACCGTGGAAGGTTTTTTTTCAGCACGTCGCCCTGGTTGCGAGCACTCATCACTATAGATATGTGTGGATGTTCTTGTTTTGCTCCGTTGTTGTCGGGCAACGTGTCGTTTACCGCTGGTCGGCGGAAGAACGGACTGAAGAACGATGATACTACAGACAGCAGCATCACACTGCATCCAATGATTATTGTTGTCAGCTCTATATCCATGAGTGCTTATGTTTATTCATACCTTTCTTAATTCGTCGCTCGTATATCCTTTCGGTAGCGGACGGCAGTTGTAGCCGGATGCCATAACCTCGCCGTATGCGCCAGCCGAGCGTATGGCTATGAAGTCGCCACGGTGGCTCCTGTTCAGGTCTGTCTGCTTGGCAAACACATCGCTCGATTCGCAGATCGGACCTACCACGTCGTAGGTCTCAGGAGCTTCATCGCTCGAAATGTTCTCTATCTTATGGTAAGCCTGATAGAGAGCCGGACGTATCAAGTCGGTCATTCCGGCATCCACGATGACGAACTTCTTCACTGCTCCTTCTTTAATATATAATGTTCGCGTAATGAGACTTCCGCACTGAGCAACCACAGCGCGCCCGAGCTCGAAATGCAGAGTCTGCCCCTGGCGAAGTCGGAGGTGACGGGCATACGTGTCGAAGTAGGCTTTGAAGTCGGGTATTGGTACGCGGTTGGGATGCTCATAGTCGATGCCGAGACCACCGCCGACGTTGATGTTTTCTACGGCTATATGGTGCCGCTCCAATTGATCCTGCAGCTCGTTGACACGGTTGCAGAGGGCCTTGAAGTCGTCCATGTCGAGAATCTGGCTGCCAATGTGGAAATGCAATCCCACGAACTTCACGTTTGGCATCCGTGAGGCACGTTCTATCACGTCTTCCATGTCGCTCATGGCTATTCCGAACTTGTTCTCAGCCAGACCGGTGGTGATGTTGGCGTGGGTGTGGGCACCGACATCGGGATTGATGCGGAATGCCACACGGGCAGTCTTGCCTTTCGCTGCCGCGAGCTGGTTGATTACTTCAAGTTCGGGAATGCTCTCGACATTAAAGCAGAAGATGTCGTTGTCGAGACCGAGATTTATCTCCCAGTCGCTCTTTCCTACGCCGGCATACACAATCTGCGACGACGGGAACCCGGCTGCCAGCGATGCCTGTATCTCGCCGCCGCTGACACAGTCGGCACCGATGCCAGATTCACGGATGATGCGAAGCACTTCAGCATTGGCATTTGCCTTCACTGCATAGTGAACGACGAAGCCTTCGTGCTTGTCGGATTCCTGGCGTATCATTTTTAGCGTCTGCCGCAGCAGCTCGCAATCATAATAGTAGAACGGTGTGCGCAGGGTCTTGAATTTCTCTATCGGGAAAATACCTTTCATATATTGCAGATATATTCTTGTTTCAACTGTTGCGACGCTTGGATGCGCTGTTTGCTATTTAAACAGTGTGTCGGAAAGGCTCTGAAGTGCACGTTTCTTGTCCTCTTCCTTTATCAGGAACGAGATGTTGTAGTTGGAGCCGCCATAGGAAATCATCCTCACCGGAATCTTCTTCATGGCATCCATTACGATGGTCTCGAAGCCGATGTTCGACCAGTCGAGGTCGCCAACTACGCAAATGATGCACATGCCGGTATCAACAGTGACCGTGCCGTATTTCTTCAGTTCATCGACAATCTCGCCAAGATGTGTCGAGTTGTCGATGCTCATCGAAACACCTACCTCCGACGTACACACCATGTCGATAGGTGTCTGGTAGCTTTCGAAAATCTCGAACACTTTGCGCAGGAATCCTGTAGCGAGGAGCATCCGGCTCGACTTGATTTTTATTGCGATGATATTATCCTTGGCAGCCACTGCCTTTATCTTTCCGTATTCCGTAGTGCTGCTGATGGTAGTGCCTTCTGCGTCGGGTTCCATCGTGTTGAGCAGACGAACGGGAATGCCTGCATATTTGGCGGGCTGCACGCACGTAGGGTGCAGAATCTTGGCACCGAAATATGCAAGCTCGGCAGCCTCCTCAAACTGGAGCTGATGAACGGGGCTTGTGTTGTCAACCACACGTGGGTCGTTGTTGTGCATACCGTCAATGTCAGTCCATATCTGAATCTCCTCGGCATCGATGGCCGCACCGATGAGCGAGGCGGTATAGTCGCTGCCTCCACGCTGGAGATTGTCGATTTCGCCGTATGCATTCCGGCAGATGAATCCCTGTGTGAGATACACCTGGTAACCGTTGTTGTCGCTGAGAATATCGCTGAGTTTCTGCTTGATGTAAACGGGGTCGGGCTCTGCATTCTTGTCGGTGCGCATGAAATCGAGTGCATTGAGCAGTGTCGCCTTGAAGCCTTGTTCCTTCAGATAGTTTACTACCATGTTTGTGCTCATGATTTCGCCTTGTGCCACGATGGCTTTCTCTTCGAAGCTTGTAAACAGCTCTTTGGTGAATGAACGCAGATATCTGAATTCGTCGGCAATGAAGTCGCGTGTAAGATTCTTATACTCGTCGGTGGAGTACAATTCCTCCACGTGTCTCATGTATTTATTCTCAAGGCTGTTGATCACATCGTTTGCCCCGTCAGGATTCTTTTTGTAGAGATAGTTGGAAATCTCTACGAGCGAATTTGTAGTTCCTGACATTGCTGAGAGTACAACAAATACAGGCTCTCCTGAGGCTGTGATAAGCGAGGACACATTCTTCATTCTTTCCGGGGTGCCGACGGACGTTCCGCCGAATTTCATTACTTTCATAGTTATTTCATTTTTTTTGATTATTCAATTATTATGATGCTTGGAAAGGCAGACCTTCACAAGTCTTCTCTTGCGCCATAGTCAACGGTTGACGATGCTGTTGTTCTGCTGAGTTCGGCTTCCTCTTCCTGCAGTTTGTTGTAGTCGCCGGTAATCTCTTTCAGTTCGCTATCCTTGCACTGATAGACGATGCCTGGATGCTTGCTGAGCAAAGGTATATTGTGGGTTGACATTACCACGGCCGTGCCGCTTTGAGTAGCAAGACGCAGCAGATTGATTACATTCTCGGCGGTCTCAGGGTCGAGATTGGCTGTAGGCTCGTCGGCAATGATTATTTTCGGATGGTTGAGCAGTGCACGTGCGATGGCAATATGCTGCTGCTCGCCTCCGGAGAGTTCGTGGGGGTATTTGTCTTTCTTGTTGATCATCCCAACATCGATGAGCACGTCGTTGATGCGCTTGTCGATTTTCTTCTTCTCTTTCCACCCGGTAGCCTTGAGCACGAATCTGAGATTCTCATAGACAGTGCGGTCGCTCAGCAGCTGGAAGTCCTGGAAGATTATTCCCATCTGGCGTCGCAGACGCGGTATGTATTTTTTCTTCAACCCAACGAGACTATGGTTCAGCACCACGGCTGTGTCTGCTTCATATACATCGCGGTCGAAGTAGAGCGTCTTCAGCAGTGTGCTTTTTCCTGAACCGACACGTCCGATGATATAAATAAACTCGCCCTCTTCGACCTTGAAGTTGACGTTGTTCAGAACGATGATTCCCTCTTTCTGACAGATGTTTGCATTTTTGATATCTATAAGCATTGTCGGTGTGTTTATTTCATTTTACCTTCAGCCTTTGCCTTGCGCCGCTGAGCGTCCCATTCAGGGTCGTGGCGCATGTGAAGCTCTTCTGCCAGGTCTTCTATCCGCAAGCCCTTGGCTGAGAGCAATACTATGAGATGGTAGAGCATGTCGGAGGCTTCATAAATGAGCTTGTCGCCTCCGCCGACAGCCTCGATTACGGTTTCGAGAGCTTCCTCGCCTACCTTCTGCGCTATACGGTTCGTGCCGTCGCGGAACAGTTTCGTGGTATAACTTCCTTCGGGCATCTCTTCCCTGCGACGGTTGATGAAGTCTTGCAGTTCGGTTAGGAAGAGTAGGGGATTCTGCTCGTTTGTCTCGCTCCAACATGTATCCGTACCTTTATGACACGTCGGTCCTTGAGGGTGCGCTTTCACGAGCAGCGTGTCGTTGTCGCAGTCGCTGCTGATACTAACGAGGTTGAGAAAATTACCGCTGGTCTCGCCTTTTGTCCACAGTTCGTTGCGACTGCGGCTCCAGAACGTCACTTTCTTCGTGTCAAGGGTCTTTTGCAACGCCTCCTCGTTCATATATCCAAGCATGAGCACTGTCTTGGTGGTAGCATCCTGGACTATGGCGGGCACCAGTCCGCCGCATTTCTTGAAATCTACTTCCATCTTATTTATTTACGAATTACTATTCCTTCTTTTTTCAGATAATCTTTCAGCTCGGGTATCGGTATCTCGCCGAAGTGGAACACGCTCGCAGCAAGGGCTGCGTCGGCATGTCCATCGATGAACACATCGCGGAAATGCTCCTTGCATCCTGCACCTCCGCTGGCTATGATGGGTATCGACAGGGTGTCGGCCAGTTGACGCAGTGCTTCGTTGGCATAGCCGTTTTTTGTACCGTCGTGGTTCATGCTCGTAAAGAGAATCTCGCCTGCTCCGCGCTCCTGTACCTCATGAGCCCATTCGAAGAGCTGGCGTTCGGTACGCTCGCGGCCGCCCTTGAGATAGCAATACCAAGGCATGTTACTATTTGACGATTGGTCGAGGCGTGCGTCAATGGCACAGACGCATACCTGTGAGCCGAACTGCCTTGCAATCTCGTCGATAAGCTCCGGACGTCGTAATGCTGCACTGTTGACGCTCACTTTGTCGGCTCCGGCATAGAGAAGTCGCTCGACGTCTTTCAGTTCGTTGATGCCTCCTCCTACAGTGAAGGGAATATTGATTTCCTGTGCCACATGTGTAACCATTTCGGTGAATGTCTTCCTGCCTTCATAGCTGGCGGTGATGTCGAGGAACACCAGCTCGTCGGCTCCCTGCTCGCTGTATGCCTTGCCCAATGCTACTGGATCGCCGGCCTGTCGCAGATTGACGAAATTAGTACCTTTGACGGTCTGACCGTCTTTTACATCAAGGCAGGGAATGATACGCTTTGCTAACATCTTGCTGCCTCCTTCCCAAGTTTCTTCATGTCAATACGACCTTCGTATATCGCCTTACCGAACACGACAGAAGGGATGCCCGCACGGTCGAGTGCCATGATGTCATCGACCGAGGATACGCCGCCGCTTGCAATGAGGTTGATGCCGGGGTATTCTGACATGATTTCCATATACAGTCCGATGGCAGGCCCTGAGAGTGTGCCGTCTTTGGAGATCTCGGTGCATAGCACATTCCTCACACCGTTATCAACATACTTCTTTAAGAAAGGCAGCAGCTCTTCGGTTGAATTTTCCTTCCATCCATTTATCGACACTTTGCCATTGCGCACGTCGGCTCCGAGAATCATCTTGTCAGCACCGTACTTAGACAGCCATCCCATGAACAGTTCCGGATGAGTCACGGCGATGGAACCTACAGTTACCATTGCAGCTCCGTTATCGAATGCCGTCTCAATGTCGGTATCGGTCTTTATGCCACCGCCGAAATCTACGGTGAGATTTGTTTCTGATGTAATGGCTTTGAGTACCTCTACGTTGACGATGTGCTTTGATTTTGCTCCGTCGAGGTCAACAACATGCAGTCGGCGGAAGCCAAGGCATTCAAATTCGCGTGCCATCTCGGCCGGGTTATCGCTATATATGGTCTTGCTCTCGTATTCGCCCTTGGTCAGACGGACACATTTTCCGTCGATGATGTCTATTGCGGGAATAAGTTCACAGTTCATAATTCTATATTCACGGTTTAAAGCTGTAGGAAGTTCGTCAGGATTTTCTCGCCTGCACTGCCGCTTTTTTCCGGATGGAACTGGCAACTGTAGAAATTGTCTTTATGCATGGCAGCACTGTAAGGCATTATGTAGTTGGCTGTAGCGATAGTGTAGTCACATTTTGGCACGTAGAAGCTATGCACAAAATACACGAACTCATTTTCCAGTCCGTACATTAGCGGGGAGCGTGTCTCAATGATGGCGTTCCATCCCATGCAAGGCACCTTGTCTTCGTGCCTCTGCGGAATAAACCGCTTAACGTCAACGTCGAAGATGCCGAGACAGTCGGTGTTGCCCTCTTCAGAGTGGCGGCACATAAGTTGTTGGCCGATGCAGATACCGAGTACGGGCTGCCTCAGACTCTTTATTACGCTGTCGAGACCATGCTCGCGCAGATATGCCATTGCCGTGCTTGCCTCACCTTGTCCGGGGAATATCACTTTGTCGGCAGCACGAAGAAGCGAGGCATCGTCGGTGAGTACCGGCTCCACTCCGAGCCTCTTCATAGCACTGACCACCGAATACACATTACCAGCATTGTATTTAACTATTGCAACCTTCATGTAATTATCTCGCTACCTAACTGAAAATGATTGTCTTGTTGTGGAAAGTGAGTATCTTTCGCTGTATGTGCTTAGACACAGCATGTGAGAGCACAATTTTCTCAAGGTCTTTGCCTTTAAGAATAAGTGTTTCCGGCGTGTCCTTATGGGTGATGCGCGTTACGTCCTGCTCGATGATAGGTCCTGCATCGAGCTCCGCCGTTACGTAGTGGCTTGTGGCACCGATGATTTTCACTCCGCGTTCCCATGCCTGATGGTAGGGCTTCGCTCCGACGAAAGCCGGCAGGAAAGAGTGATGGATGTTGATGATGTGGTTGGGATAGGCTGCAATCATATCGTCGCTGATTATCTGCATGTAACGCGCAAGTACAATGAAAGTTACACGTTCCTTCTTCAGCAGTTCCATCTCTGCCTTCTCCACCTCAGCCTTGTTCGAGTGGTCTTTGTTTATCGACCATACGTAGAAGGGAATATTAAACTGCTCGGCCACATAACGCAAGTCTTCGTGGTTGCTCACGATACATGGTATGTCGCATTCGTATTCGCCAGCCTTCCAGCGTGCCAGCAGGTCGTAGAGACAGTGGCTCATCTTGCTCACAAAAATTGCCATACGAGGACGCACGTCGTTGAAGTATAGAGAGATGGTCATCTGGTATCTTGCTGCATACAGCGTGTTGATGTATTCCTTGATTTTCTCGCGAGGTATGGTGAAATTGCTCAGTTCCCATTCTATTCGCATGAAAAACATACCATCCTGAAGATCAACATACTGGTCGAGATATACGATGTTTCCTTGATTGTCGGTGATGAATTTAGTTACTTCTGAGATGATTCCTTGTTGATCGGGGCAGTGCAGAAGCATGATTGCTGTTGGTTTCATTTTCTTTTCTTGTCGCATTTGTCCTTTAAAAAACTTTGCAAAGGTACTAAAAAAAACTGAAATGCACATATTTATATAGGAAAACTTTCCTAAAAACTATGTTTATTGTCTGTAAATCCACGACAAAAGACTATTTATCCAATGAATATTCACTCTGAACCATCTGTAAGTGCTAACCGGCTTGCCTCCAAACCGCAATATGAAGTCGCGGAAGAGATTGCGGCGGAAAGGCAGACCTACGTCCATGAAGAACACGTGGTTGCAATGTTCACGGTAAGCATTTTCTATCGTTCCCCAGATGGTCATTATGTCGGGATGGTACGGCGCGAAACTTTTCCTACGGAATGCCGAGTACCACAAGTAGGCGTTGTTGTTGCTGAATACCACAGCCGAACAACCGATTACATGAGAGTGGACCTTGGTAACAAACATTTTCCCTTTTCCCGTTTGCGAGAGGTTGGCGAAGAATTGCTCGTCGGGAATATATCTCTTAGGCTTCATTATGTTATGACGTTTCAGCAGTTTTATGAATGCGCGGAAGTCGTCGGGCGTTGCAACTACGTTTGTGGTTACTCCTCTCGCTTCGGCATGACGTATGCGCTTGAGCATTTTCAACGAAAGACGTTCTTTGGGAGCATGGCTGTGAAGGGAGTTGTGAATGCTCATCCAGTGGACTGGGAAATAGCCTGACACTTTAAACTGGCGGTAGCCGAACATCTTCTGGCTTATATGACTATATTCAATGTAGAGCACTTTATTACGCAGATGGTGAGTGAGTTTCTCATTCATCATACCGAAGAGCATGTCTTTAGAGTATTCCGACGTTTCGTATTCGCCTTCACCATAGACACGGGCGTGCATGAAGAACAACGGTGGAAACCACGATGCACGGAATCTCACGACGGCAAGCAGATGGGCTGCCACCATGCCGTCGGCGTCCTTGCATACGACCATCAGCGGCTTGATTCTCGGAGTTTTCTCGCACAAGCAGAATAACGATTTGCTGTGAAAGAAATCCTTGTATTCCAGTTCCGGCAAATCTTCGCTTTTGGTGATTATCTCTATTATCAGTTGTTTCACACCGCAAAAATAATAAATAATTCTAAGAAAGCACTGAAAAGAGGAAAAAAAATAAAAAATAGCCTATTTATTTTGTTCATGAAATAGTTTTGCATTATCTTTGCAAATCAGAAAATAAACATACACGAAATGACAGAGTTTAAAGATTTAGTAAAGTTGCGTCGTAGTCACCGCAAGTTCACTGCCGAACCTGTTGATGGCGACGACTTGAAGATGATAATGCGTGCTGCACTGATGTCGCCAACGTCGAAAGGACAGCGTGCCTGGCAGTTTATAGTAGTAGAGAACAAAACAGATATAGAGAAACTCTCAGATGCGAAAGACATGGGCAGCCAATTCCTGCGCGAGGCTCCGATTGCTATAGTCGTTCTCGGCGATCCTCAGCAGAACGACTGTTGGATAGAAGACGGTAGCATTGCTGCCATCTCGATGCAATATCAGGCTGAAGAGCTGGGGCTTGGCAGTTGCTGGATTCAGATGCGCGGACGTGGTTTGAACGACGGCACGTCGGCAGATACCGTTATCCGGGGCATTCTCAATATTCCGGAAAACATGAGTGTGCTGTGTGTCGTGGCTATAGGTCATAAGGCCGATGAGCGCAAACCCCAGAATGAAGAGTGTCTGAAGTGGGAGAATATACATATAGACAGGTGGTAGGATGAAAACGGTATTAATCGGTGCCGGAAACCTCGCTACTAATCTTGGACGTGCGCTTTTAGAGGCCGGCCATGATATTCTTCAGGTATATAGTCGCACCATGGAGTCGGCGATGGCACTGGCGCCACAGGTTGGAGGGGCACCTACTAACGATTTAGACAGTATTGTCAGGGATGCTGATGCGTACATTGTGGCCGTGAAGGATTCTGCCCTTGTCGAGCTGATTCCGAAATTGTGCAAGGGGCGAGAGAATGCCGTGTTCATGCATACTGCCGGTAGTATGCCAATAGGTGTGTTCCAGGGAATGGCATTTCATTATGGAGTGCTTTATCCGATGCAGACATTCTCAAAGTCACGTCAGGCTGATTTTTCTAAGATTACATGTTTTATCGAGGCGAACGATGCACATGCGATGAAGGTTATACGACATTTGGCCGAAACCACCTGCGGCGCTACGCGCGAATTGTCGAGCGAAGAACGTCGGTATCTGCATCTGGCTGCGGTGTTTGCCTGCAATTTCGTCAATCATTGCTATGAGATTTCTTCTGAAATACTCGACCGGCACGACATACCGTTCGAGGTGATGTTACCACTCATTGACGAAACTGCACGTAAGGTTCACGATATGTCGCCTATGAAGGCTCAGACGGGACCCGCTGTGCGTTACGACGAGAACGTAATACGTGAGCAAGCACGTATGCTGCACACAGACCCATTTGCAAGGGATATATATGAGCGGATGAGCTTGAACATATACAGAAAATATAAAAATAAAGGGAATAGTGATTAACTACGACTTACAAAAGATACGCGCCATAATTTTCGATGTTGACGGTGTGCTCAGTGCCGAGACTATCACGCTTCATCCAGGTGGAGAGCCTATGCGCACTGTAAATATCAAGGACGGCTATGCCATACAGCTGGCTATGAAGATGGGGTTGCGCATTGTTATTCTCACAGGAGGCAGGACAGAGAGCGTTCGCAAACGCTACGAAGGTCTTGGGGTGGAAGATGTGTATATGGGATGCTCTGTGAAGCTGAAAACATACGATGAATTTCTTACAAAGTATGGGCTGAATGATGACGAGATAATGTATATGGGCGATGACATTCCCGACTACGAGATTATGCGCCGCGTGGGCTGTCCTGTATGTCCCGCCGATGCGTGTAGCGATATAAAAGATATTTCTGTATATGTGAGTAATATCAAAGGCGGCCACGGATGTGGTCGCGATGTCATCGAACAGACATTGCGAGCTAAAGGACTGTGGCTGAAGAATGAGAAAGCATTTGGCTGGTAGTAGTCGTTAGGAATGCATAATGGACAGAAGAGAATGACAAAGTATAAAATTATATTAGCCAGCAATTCCCCGCGACGAAAACAACTCCTTAGCGGTTTAGGTATTCCATTCGAAGTCAGAGTGTTGGATGGAATCGACGAAAGTTTTCCTTCTGATATGACAATGGAAGAAATACCGAAGTATATAGCTTCAAGGAAAGCTGATGTCTATGCAGGGAGTTTGGCTGACGATGAACTGGTAATTACAGCCGACACCATTGTATATTGCGACGGCGAAGTGCTGGGGAAACCGAAAGATCGCGATGATGCCTACCGTATGCTGCGCAAGCTGTCTGGCAAACATCATCATGTTGTCACTGGGGTGTGTCTCGTCGGCAAGAAGTTGCACCATGAGTTTTCAGTCGTTACTGAAGTGACCTTCAAGGATTTGTCGGATGATGAGATTAATTTTTACATCGACAACTATAAACCCTTCGACAAGGCTGGTGCTTATGGTATCCAGGAGTGGATAGGATACATCGGTGTTACCGGAATTCATGGTAGTTATTTCAATGTCATGGGATTCCCCATACAACGAGTATATGAGGAACTTAAGATGTTAGATAAGTTAAAAAGTTAGAGATATGAAGGATTCTTTGATAATTGTGTCAGGCGGCATGGACAGTGTTACGATGCTTTACGAGTATAGGGAGAGGATAGGTTTGGCCTTGACATTCGACTATGGCTCCAACCATGCTGACCGTGAGATAAGTTGTGCAATACTGCATTGTAGGCGGCTTGGCATACGACATATTATTATTCCACTCGACTTCATGCATAGTTATTTCAAGTCGTCACTTCTTGAAGGAGCCGATGCCATACCTGAAGGACATTATTCCGAAGAGAATATGCTCTCGACAGTGGTTCCCTTTCGTAACGGCATTATGTTAGCCATCGCTGCAGGTATAGCTGAGACCAATGGACTAAGCAATGTGATGATTGCCAATCATGGTGGCGACCATGCCATCTATCCTGATTGTCGTGAGGAATTTATCAGTGCAATGTCAGAGGCAACTGAAAAAGGCACATATGAAGGGATAAAGGTATGGGCTCCATA